>Ga0190329_1000516_pt1 | contig 11354 bp, 14 predicted proteins | sample 48720423_MG_FD_161655 | JGI IMG/M metagenome (GOLD analysis project Ga0190329, IMG submission 161655) | Hydrothermal vent sediment bacterial communities from Southern Trench, Guaymas Basin, Mexico - 4872-04-2-3_MG | ecosystem: Environmental > Aquatic > Marine > Hydrothermal vents > Sediment ... | reverse complement strand
TGTTAATGGCTTTCTTTCTTGTGGCTTATCTAAACTTTGTTCGTTCTCTTTCTGTTCAACTTTATCTAACATCCGAATTAACTTATCCCTTAATTCTTTATTAAAACCACTCTTCTTATTTTCATACTGCTCACATAATTCAGGTGAAGGCATAGGCACTTTAATCTTTTTTAAAACAAACTGCTTGTTATTTTTTACATATCTCAAATACTTTGGATATTCTTTTCCTGTAAAAGGTGCCACCTGTAGAAATTTAATTTTTAATGTTACCTGTTTTTTTCTGTGATTAATCCCTTTTGTTTCAGCGATACAATTCGCTAACTTTCTGGTTGCGCTATCTACATAAGATAAATAAGGAACTGTCATTATAAAAATTAAATTTAAACTCCTACAGGTTTGAAAAAAGTAATTAATTGCCCTGTTTGAAATTGTCATAAATTCACGAGCATTATGCTCAACTCCCAACTCATCCCAAAAAATAGTTTTTCCTCTAACATCCTGTTTGTTTTGCTCTCCTAAACTGATTAAGTTATCAACCTTTAAGATAAACTCTTTTGCTCTGAAACAACATCTATCAATAGTAAAACTTTCGTCTAAATTTTCACACAATCTTAAAGCTGAATACGATTTTCCACTACCTAATCCGCCAACTATAATCATAAAAAAATGTTTGTTTTGTCTGAAAATCCTATCTTTAATATATCTGCTGAAAATCGTATCTTTCTTTTTTACTTTCTCTTTTAGTTCAGTTAATTCTTTTTTCTCTTTGTTGTGCATTTTATACCTCCTTGATTAGAGAGCCATCCCACCTTAAAGCAAAAATTTTACCAATTTCAGGATAGTAAAATACAAATGCTTTATCAGGTGTTCCATTCAATGCATAAGCAATTCGATTATTTTTAGTGTCCTTGATTTCTCTCCATTTCCTTTTTAAATTTGGATTAAATGAATCATCCCTTTTCATAGCATCTTCATAATCTTTTTTTGCTATTTGTTTGGCTTTTTCTATTCTTTTCAATGTTTGTTTATCCATTTTGATTTACCTCCTTTCAGTTATTGTTCCTCTGAATCTTGTTGTTCTTCAAAGAAATTTAATTTTTTTGATAATATTATAAGATGTTCAAAAAGTTTTATGTGAATATCTGTTTTTATCTTATAGTATTCAAGTTTTGCTTTCTTATCTTCTGATTTTAAGTAATTTTCATAAGCTTCTGTAAGTTCTTTCTGGAGTTTTGCGTCTGCTTCTTTTGTTTCTTTATCAAAATAACCTAAAAGTAAAGCTCTCAACATTCTTACTGAATTGTTATAAACATCTCTTGAATTATGCACATATGTTCTTGTTGGGGGATTATATCCTATTTCACTCCAATAACCCCCGTGCCACTCCGTGCTACCATTAATAACACATCTGTTTATATGCATTAAAATAATCTGTTTGAATGTCAAACCTGAATTTTCTGAAGAGTTACCTCTCCAATTATCTACATTTTGAAATTGTATTGAATTGTTCATTTTACTAAACCATCAGAACCCACTCCTTTCCCAAGCCACTATTAATAATTGGTTTGGATTTTGGAAAAGGGTGGGTTTTACTGCCCCCATTTTTTGTTTTTTTATCGATTTTTTTCTTAAGCAATTTATCAAAACAATCACTGCACACATATAAAAATGAGAAAGGCAACAGCTCATTAAGTTCAAATTTCTTTCCGCAACTGTCGCATTTTCTTAATTTTTTCATTTTATTTTTTCATAGATTATATTTAGTTTTTCCTCTGGCTCAGATTCTTCTGGTTCAGGAATAGGATTGTTTTCAAACTCCTCATCCAAAAACGAAAAATCTATTTCTTCCGACACTTTAGACGCTTTTTCTGGATTAACTGGCTTATTTTCTGAGTTTGAATATTCATTTATTTTAGAATTATTTTTTTTATTTTCAAATTTTTTCACACCTTTGGCTTCAATATATTCGTCATTTTCGCCACATTCGTCACATTCGTCACAACCTTTTTTTATGTTTTCATCACTTTTCGTCACACATTCATCACTTATTTTTATATTATTTACAGGTAAATGTGATGAATGTGATGATTGTGATGAAAAATGGTTATTACTCTCAATTTTTTCATATTCTATATCTAAATTTGGTTCGTGAATAGGGTTGATTTCGTGCGATTTAGTGTTAATCGTGCTATTTACACCCTGTGTTGAGGGTGTATTTTGTGCATAAGATTGCGAGTTACGAGGAGACACAGGGTTGATTTCGTGCGATTTAGTGTTAATCGTGCTATTTACACCCTGTTTGTGTGAAAACCCTGTCGCACCATTTACACCCTGTGTTGAATCGACTAATTCCTGAAATTCTTGTTTTAATTCAACATAATACATTGGGTGTCCATCACCAAGAGAAATATTCTTTATATCAACAATACCTAAAACCTGAAAAGATTTCATAGTTCTTAGTGCAACATCCTGCGAACAATTAAGTTCTTGCTCAACAACTGCTGTTGTAAGTCTTCCCTCATGTTTTAGAATTAATTGTAAAAACTTATGCCTATCATAAGGCATGCTGGACATGCAGATTCTTTTTATTAGTTCTAGGTCATCAGAATGTAAATAATTCCTGCCATTAATTAGGGCATGCCCTCTGGCAAAATTGATTAAAGCATTAATTGCTCTTGGTGGTTCTTCAATAATAGGGAATGTATGTTGGTATTCTCCCCGCTCTTCATTATTTTTCCAAGTAACTAAAGAACCTCTTAGTTTGGAAAGTAGTTCTGCGTAGTTAATTATAGATTTTAAAATAAAAATATCTTTTTTATTGTCCCAACTAAGTTCTCTCACTGGATATTTTTTAAAGAAATTATTTAAGAAATTTGTGGTAGCACCCCTGCAAATTTTTACTTTTTCTTCATAAGCTTCATCACCAATAAATATTTTTAAAAAATCTTCACTATTTCTTTTTTTATCAGACATATTCAAGAAAAATAATCGATTCCCAATTTTTCCCGCAACATTCCAGAAATTATTTCTTAAAGGAGTTGTTGCACCTAGCCAAACAAATTTATAATCTCCAGAATATCCCCTATGCCCCTGTGCTCCAGTATCTTTATTATAACCCTCTCCATCTAATATTCTTGTTAGTATTGAAATACTTTCAATCAATTTTTCTCTTGGTGCTTCAAATAGTGGTGCAAGTTCTGGAGTAATTAGTGCTTTGTTTTTAATTTTTGGAAGTAAATCAATATTCTCTAATTCTTCTTTTTTTACAGCAACAGAATGGCTTACAAAACTTCTAGGAGAAAATTCATCAGAAATATAACTTAAATTATGCCCATACAAAAAACTTTCAACTGTTGTTTTTTCACTTGCAGGCATACCCACTAAAATTAATGTTGGACAACCATTAAGGTTCTTTAAACTTAAAGTGCAGTAAGTTGATAAACAGGCTTTAAATTCAAACCAAGAATCAGGAAAATATTTTGTTATTATTTGTTTAAGTTGTTCCAAAGTTTTTATATTTATTTCTGGTTCTATTGCTTCAAAATCAAATTTAATTTCTTTTATTTTTTGAGAAGGGTTTTCTTTATTAATAACTGCAAGAGCTTTCTTATAAGTTTTAGATTCCTTATTTTCTTTATCCCCCTTTTCTTTCCATTCTGGATTATGCAAAGTGATATGCTTCTTAAGTTTTTGACTGAATACAACTTTTGTTTTTGATTTAAAGGGTTTTTTAGTATAGTAACTGCAGTAATTCTCAATTATTTTATCTATATCCACAGCTGGAAATTCTTTTTTCAATTTTTCTACTTCAGACAAATCTGCGAAAATTGTATATTTTTTAGGTTTATTTTCTTCAAGATACTCTGCATATCCCTGCGATACAAAATTTTCTGCTGATTTTTTTCCTACTTCAGATATATCTCCAGGATTTCTTATTTTCCATTTTTTTAACCACCTCAATTTTACCATTTTTTTTCGCCCTCCAAATTTAAAATATCAATTATCGAATTATTTAAAATAAGATATTTATCTAAATTAATTATAACTGCCTTATTTTTTTCTGATTCCTCATATTTTTCTCTTTGTTTTTTTGGCAATACTTCTACAACAGATTCCATTAATTTTTGATGTGGGTGTTTAGAATAAATCTCATTATAACATTCTTGGTGTTCTTTTATTACCGCAAATAAACATTCTTTTGAACAAGCATTTAGTGTGTGTTTTTTAGATAAAACAAAATTTCCTGTTCTTACCCAAGTTTCTTGCATTTCTCCCCCTCTTTCTATATCTTTCCAAATATACTCTGGTTCTGGAATTGCTAAAAAACATTTGTAATATGAACTTCCTTTTTTTATGTTTGGTTCTTTAAAAGCCTCTTTATTTAGGAATGAACTATTGACTGATATTGTGCAAAAAATCCCTTCCTTGCAATAACAGAAGTGTGGCTGTCTTGCTTTTTTAACTAATTCAATGCCAATATAACAAGGCAATTTCCAAATTCCACTATTGCCAATGTGAATTAAAATTGTTTTTTTCATTTTCTCCCTCCTCATTTTTATTTGCTGGAATTAAATCTGAAATTTTCCAGATAACAGAAGAATCTACGCCCAATTCTTTAGCGAGAGCAACTCTCTGCCAAAGTGGGGGAATTATTTTTCCATTATGCACAAGAGAAGCAAAAGATTTAAACCAACCAAGTTGATTATAAATATCTGCCCACTTCAATCCTCGTTCTAACAAAAGGGTGTCTATTCTATTTCTAATGGTGTCCGTATAACTTTTTTTAACCTGCTCGTTCTTATTTTTTTTGTTTTGTGGATTATTGTTTAACATCTTATTTTTCCCAAAGTTTTATAAGTAACAAAGAATTATATTCTTTGTATTTTTTGTTAGGGGAAAACGCTCTGATGAGCGTTTTTCTCTTAAAAACTGCAAGCATTAAGTATTTATATTAATATCTCTTTTCCTGCCAAGAGCAAAATTTTCACATTTTTGGAGAAAATACAACAAAATCTAAAAATCTAAAAAGTAAAAAATCAAAAAACCTTTTTATCGTCGCTGTTTTGATACAAAAAAGGTTAAAAGTTCAAAAAAAGGGATTTTTTGTTATCAGGGCGTTGGGATACCCATTTATCCCTTTTTTTGAACAAAGTTTAAAAAGCCCTTTTTCTTAGTTTTTTTATGATTGAAGACTTAGGAAAGAGAGATATACACCACTCTGATAGAAAAGTAGAATGGCAATTAAAAAAGGTCAGACGTTCTCATATTTCTTCAAGGCAGAAAAAACAAATAGAAGATTTTGTTAAAGATTTAAGAATTGGCAGGGCTGGAAAAAAAGTTAAGAATCATAGAATTTGTTCTTATCTTCAATTTATACTTATGCTCCATCATTATTTTAAAAAAGATTTAGATAAAATTACAGAGAAAGAGGCTGTAAAATTTTATACAGATTTGCAGGAAGATAAAATTAAGAAAAAAGATGGAATGCCTTATTCTGCTTCAACAAAGGATTTATACATTAGAACATTAAAAAGATTTTTAGCGTGGTGCTTTAAAGGGAGAGATAATAAAAAATATCAAAAACTTGTTTTATGGATGAAAGAAGAACAGCCAAAATCAAATAAAAAAGTAATTACTTTTGAACAAGCCCAAGAAATTATTAAAGCAGAAAAAAATATTAGAAATAAATGTCTCTTTATGTTTTTGTTTGATAGCGGGGCAAGAATTGAAGAATGTTTAAATCTTAGATTAAAAGATTGCGAGATTCATAAAAAAAAGGATGGTTCAGGAGAATATTATTTAATTGATATTAGATATAGTAAAACAGAGCCGAGAAGAATAAGTGTTCCATTAACTACTGAACTTTTAACAAAATGGTTAAAAAAACATCCAAACAAAAAAGAAAAAAATGCTTTTTTATTTCCTCTTTCTTATGATAATTCAAGAAAAATTATTAGAGTTATGAGTAAGAGAGTTCTTGGTTATACATTAGTTCCACACGAGTTAAGGCATAGCTCAGCGTCATATTACATTTTAAAGGTTGGTGCAAAAAATATTGGGAGTTTTTATTATCGTTATGGTTGGAAATTTAACAGCAAAGTTGCAAATACCTATATAAAAAGAAATATCCTTGGTGGAGAAATTGGGCAGGAGGAAGTTATAAGAGTTGTAGAAACAGGCAAGATTGAAGAATTAGAAAATGAAAACAGAAAATTAAAAAATACATTCAAAGAAATGCAAATGAAAAATGAAAGAATTAGTAGAACCCTTGGGGAAATGCAAACAGAAATTAAAAAAATAAAAGAAGATATTATTTCAAGAATAAAAGAAAAGGGGGATTATTATGGTGATAAAATTATTATTTCTAAAATATCAGAATAGCGACGAGGGCGAGGTGTTCTGAAATATTAGATTGTTGCATACCCAATTTCTCCTGGAGAATTGAATACTCAGGTTTCCCCATAGCAATCCAAATCTTTTTCAAGTCGCACTCAGTGCCACTTGATTATTCAAATAGAGTCGCACGTTGTGCGACTCTAAATTGTTTTTGATTTGGATTATTGAAATACTTTTTAATAATCAAATGTTGAAATATAGAAGTTTCTTCTACATTCAACTCTTTTATTATGAAATGTTTAAAAGTGTCGGTTTCCGACACATTTAAACTTTTTTAATTGAAAAGGTTTTTAGATTTTCTGAATTTGATGTTGAATCTTATGAAAAAAGAAAACTGAGATCGCACTAAGTGCGAAACCAGTTGATAGATTTACACAAGAGATTTGGATTATTAAAATATTCATTTATTATAGAAAATCTATAAGTGTCGGTTTCCGACACATTTAAACTTTTTTAATTGAAACAATCCAACTTTAAAATGAGGTGGAAAGAAAGGGGTTAAAGAAAGTAGTAGAGATTCCACCTCATTTTGAGAAAGAAAATGGAAAATATAAACACCCCCTATTTTAATTTAGGGGGGTGTAATTATTTATTTCCAATCCAAAAGAAAGTATGATTTTAATTTGTTTTTTTACCTCCTTACATATTTTCTTTTAATTTTAGATTTTCTAATTTTTCTCTTTTTTGTTCTCTTAACTTTTTTCGTTCTTTTTTTAGGATATAATACTCCAAATGTTTGCTTTCTTGGATACGCAAGTTTAAACATTTGATTGATTGAGGTAGGATAGGATTTAACTCTCCTCCTTACCTTTTTTCTTTTTGGTGTTCTAATCATAGGCCTTAACATTAATCCAGAAAAGGTTTTAGGCAGTTTTTTTGCTTGTTGCGGGGAAATACTAATTCCCAGCGATACAGCCCCCACAGACGGCTGGTAAGCCCTCTTTTGTGTTCTTAACTTTGGCTTTTTTATTTTTCTCCGTCCTGTAACTCCACCACGTCTAAAAGTTGGAAATACTAATCCTCCAAATTTTATTGGTTTTGTTTTTCCACTGCTATAACCAGAGCTCAAAGCTGATAAAGTTCCAAAAACAGGTTTTTGTAATGTTTTTGTTTTTTGAGCTGTTGCAGTTCCTGTTCCCAATCTTGTTGCTGTTGCAGTTCCCAATGCCCCAAATGTTCCAAAAACTAATTTTGTTTTTTCTCTTTGGGCTGTTTCTGTTTCTTGTGTTGTTTTTAATCCAGAAACTAAAGAACCTGTAACTCCAATTTTTCCTCGTCCCATAGAAAAAGGTGGAACACCACCTCCAAATTGTCCTGTAACTCCTTTATACGAATAAATTGGTTTTAAATTATAAGAACCACCAGATAATTTAATTATAGTAAATTGTCCTGTATTAGTATCAAATATAAAATTTTTAATTAATCCTTTTCTTGAAAGTTCTGTTAAAATTTTTTCCATATTTGAAATTCCAATTTGTTTTTCAACTCCAGTCCGCTTTGAAATTTCGTAAGAATATTTATAAAGTTCGTTAAGAACCCCTTTTTGCCCTTCCTTTTTCCAAAGATTTTCAAATTTTCTAATTAGTTTTTCTCCACTTTTTCCTTTTGTCTTTACTTTCGATATTTGTTTTGTTTTTCCTTTTGTTTTTCCTTTTGTTTTTACATCTTTTCCTGTTGCTCCTGTTTCCATAAAAGGAGAAAAGAAACTAAAGGTTGGTGCTTCTGCAACCATAGGGCTAACAAATTCAGCCCCAACATTTAACCAACTTGGCACTTTTTCTTTCCAAGTTTCAGGGATTTTTTCTGCTGTTTTTCGCCCTGCCCACATATGCGCATAACGAACAGAAAATTCCTTTCCAGTTTGATATTTTTTAGAAGGTTCTAAACCAAAAGTAGTCCCTGATAACCAACTTGGAAATGGGGGAGATGTAACCCTTTCAATTTTCCCATCAGAACTAATACGATATGTTTGTCCTTTATAATTTATTTGTCCTTTTTCTGATAATTCTTTTAATTTTTCTCTTTTGACTGAATCTGAAGCTTTATTTAAAGGGTCTTGAGAACTTAAATTTTCAAACCAATTTTCAATTTTAGTTTTATATTCTGTAATAAAAGAAAATCTCTCGTGTAATGGGTTTTTAAGATGTTCAGTTATCCAAGGGTCTATGTTCTCTTTAAACCATTTTTGAGGAGTTGCTCCTGTAATCCAACCACCGACTTTTTCATACCATTTTTTATCTTCCTCTTCTTCTTTTGATAAATCTAAAGTTGTTGGTGGGGGAGAATAAGAAGATACAATAGATTCTCCTGTTTCTAATTGCTCTGATGTTGGTGTTCCTAATTGCTCTGATGTTGCTGTTTCAAATTTAGATTTAATTTTTGAGGGTGTTATTTTTTGTAAGGGAGGTATTTGTGGCGTTAAAATAGGGGCTGGTTTTCTCTCAAGTTTAGAAGTTCCTCCGCTTCCACCACCTACCCTACTGCTTCCACCAACCCCACTGCCAGATGATGATTTGCGTGGAGGTTTTGGGATGATTGTAGGTTTTGGGCTTCGTGGTGCGTGAAAATGTAAGATTCCTTGTTTTTTCGGATTGAAAGGGTCACAATCCAAAATATCTGGAACTCCATCCTTATCTGTATCTTTTATAGTTGGAAATGGAAACACTTTGTTTAATCTTTTTAACTGCTGTTTTCTCTCTTTCTCCATTTCTTTGGGGTTCAAAATCAAAATCCCTTTTTTATTTTCCATTTTTCAGATTATTAAATGTTTTTTTGGTTGTGAAATATTGAATTTTATTTTTGAAAATAGTTTGATTTTTTTTAATCATCTTTTGAAAATTAGAAAAATCTTTTTTGGTTCTTAATTCAATTTCTATCAAAAAATTATAAGTTTTCATCTTTCTTTTTTGTTTTTCTTTTTTTCCTCCTTTTTGGTTCTTCTTTTCCAATTAAGATTTCCTGTAAGTTATTCAATCTGATTTCCCAGTCCAAGTAAAAATCTTTCATAAATTTTATTAAAAAAAATAGTTTAAAAAGTTTGTATCCTAAAAGTTACCTTTTGTTACGCCATCAAATTTCTCTCAAAGTGATATTCAAATTTTTATATCCGCCAGCTTTCAAAGAATCAGATTTAAGTTGCCGTAAGGCTCGATTCAACAGAAAACGAATGAGATTTGTTTTCTTAAAAGGCAGATTCTTTGTTGCCTCCTGTAGCAAATCGTTTGTTTCCTTGCTTATGCGAAAAGCTTTAATTATATAATTTTTTTTCATTTTTTGGGTTCTCCTCGATAAAATCTCTTTATTAGAGGCTCACCACTGCATTTTTTTGAATTGAGTAAGGGTTTAGGTTGGCTCAATTTGGCTTTTTTCCGTCTGATAAAGCATTTATCAATCCAAACAAAAAATTTTATCACAGGAAATGCCATTATTATTTTTTTCAATATCTTTTTTATTTTTTTATTTTCCATTTTTATTTTTTGTTTTTTAATTGGTTAATTTACGAAATAGTCAAAAACTATGTTTTGGCTATCTTATTTTGCCTTATGATTTTATGAACGCTTGATAATGCTATTTGTTTTTTGTTGTTGTTCTTATCCCAGTAAAAAACCTGTTTGGAAATTTGCCTCATAGATAAACCTTGATTATAAAGTTCAAGAACTTGTTTGATTGTTTTCTTACTTAAACATTTTCTCCCCCACCGTTTTCCTCTGTAACTTATGGTTCTGCCCTGTTTTTTTCTTACTGCTGATTTAACTCTCTCGCTTCTTTTTCTGCTTTCTTCCTCTGCTATCCATCCCAAGAATTGCAAGAAATTATTTCTATACATTTCAGCAAGAAATTCAAAACCTTGTGGCAAGTTAAGATTATCAAATGCATTAAGAAACTCCTGCCTTGCAGAATATATTTTGCAGTTATGAACTTTGCAGAAATTGAAAAATTCAAGAAGCTTCTGCCTATTTCTATATAATCTATCCAAATCCCAGCAAACTAAACTTTCAATTTGCTTTTTCTTTATGAGCTGTCTTACATTTTCAAATTTTTTTCTTTTTTGGTTGTTCTGAAATGCAGATTGTTGTTCGATAACAATTTCATAATTCTGTAAGCCAAGTTTTTTTACAAGAGCAACACAATCTTTTTTTTGGTTTTCTGGATTTTGTTCTTCTGTTGAAGTTCGCAAATAGATAATTGTTTTTTTCATTTTTGATTTTAATTGATATAAGATTTTTCTCCTCCTATAATATTTTGAATTTCCAAATAATTTAGATATTTTTTTACATCCTTATTTTTTAAGATGTTAATTCCAAGATTTGATAGTTCTGCAACATCAAAAATAGAAGATGTTAGTTGTAAAGCACCCAGAGAAAACTGCTCTGGTTGTTTCAACATTAGATTATTTTGTAATAAGATTTTTATTTCTTCTATTTCTTTTCTCAAATTTTTGATTTGATTTTTGATTTGATTTTTTTCCATTTTGATTTTTGTAAGTATATTATTATATGTTTTCTAACTTTCTATTCCTCCTTTTTCCTCCTTTTGATATAATTTAATTTCTGCACCATAAAAAGTTAAATTAAACAGGTGCGTGCTTTGGTTTCGTGATGAAATATAGCGAAAAAGGGCGAAAACCTTAGTATTTTTCGCTATATCGCTACTATACATATATTTATTCAACATTTTCTGCAAACTCCTCTAAAGTATAACCTTTTTTTTCTGCTAATGTCTTATTTTGGTGTATTGAGCTTAAAGAAATGCCTAAAATCTTTCTTGCAACCTCATATCTGTTACTTTCTTTTATGTTGGCTAACACTTTCATAACTCTTTCCTGTTTTTCTGTTAATGGCTTTCTTTCTTGTGGCTTATCTAAACTTTGTTCGTTCTCTTTCTGTTCAACTTTATCTAACATCCGAATTAACTTATCCCTTAATTCTTTATTAAAACCACTCTTCTTATTTTCATAC
>Ga0190329_1000515_pt1 | contig 11356 bp, 13 predicted proteins | sample 48720423_MG_FD_161655 | JGI IMG/M metagenome (GOLD analysis project Ga0190329, IMG submission 161655) | Hydrothermal vent sediment bacterial communities from Southern Trench, Guaymas Basin, Mexico - 4872-04-2-3_MG | ecosystem: Environmental > Aquatic > Marine > Hydrothermal vents > Sediment ... | reverse complement strand
GTGTGGGAGTTTATTACCAAGATGCCGAAGATTATGCTCCTCAGGAAATTAGCGATGCAATAGAATCAGGGTATAAAAATATCATAATATTTGATTACTTTAGTTTGAAAAATAATAAAAGATTGCTTAAGTGGATGGAGAAAAGATCATGAACAGTGTAATAGTCCTTCTATTCATCCTATTCCCTCCTGAGATTCAGTATAATTTTGAAAACTATCTCACAATAAAATATGGTAAAAAGGCACGGCAGGTACTAACGGAGAGAGTAGAAATGGAGAGAAAACTTGAAGACCTTGTAAAATCACAGGGTATAGAAGTTTCAGAGGGAGAGATAGATTTTTATCTGAACGAACTCAAAAGTGAATTCCCCTCTCCCAGAGAATACAGGGAATTTCTACATGAAAATAATATCAGTGAAGATTCTCTCAGAGAAAAACTCCGCTATGAGATTGGACTTTATAAATTTATTCAGGATTCCATTGTAGCGCATATGAACTTAACTGGTAAAAAGGTAATAGTTCCAGAACAGAGAACCTGGCGAGAAATATATATATCCGCCCCCTACTATTATTCATTCTTTAAAAAACTTAAAAAATGGTTCAAGGCATGGAAAGTAAGAATCAAACTTCTTTTAGGAGCAGATTTTGAAAAACTTGTGGAAACTGAATCAGAATCCAGAAGGAGATTGATAGGTGGTTTAAGAGGGCCCACATTCTATGATCCCATGAATAAAGTATCAAGAAAACTCTTTAAAATGAAGACAAAAGACGTAGCAGGGCCTATAAGAACAAAATGGGGTTATTTTATAATCAAACTGGAAGCAATAGAACCGCAGAAGGAAGCCGTTTTTGATTCACTTTCATTTCGGGAAATGAGAAAAGCTTATGAAATAGAACTGGAAAAAAGATTACATGAGATTACAGCTAAACATTGATGATCTGAAAGATTTTTACTTCCTTGATGTAGAAAAAATCAGCCACAAAAATATTGAATTTCTTATAAAAAATGACCCTGCTTATGATGAGAAATTGGTACTTTCAGAGAAAAAAGATTTTGTGGTAGGCGTGAGAAGGAAAGATAAAGGCTATATAAAGCTTTTGCACGGATTCAATAGCAAACTTTTAAATAAACTGGAAAAAAAATTAAAAGATGATGGTGTAAAGGAAGTAAGAGTTTTTGAATCTGCGCCAAGATATATGTTTCCCGGTGTTGATCCGCGATATACAGGAATCTATATCTTCTTTCTGAATAATGGGTACAAAGTTTTTGATTACACATTCAACATGTTTCTCAAATTAACTCATTTGTATACATATCAACAAATTCAAGGTGTTGAGATTTTAAGAGCGAAAGCTCCGCATCAAGAAGAGGTCCGTTTATTTCTGAAAACACATTTTCCTCCATGGGAAGAAGAAGTTCTAACTTCCTTCACGTACGATCCACCGAGATTGGTGATTGCCCTGCAAAAAGGAAGAATTGTTGGATTTTCCGCCTTCGACACCAATAATCCAGGAGTGGGGTGGTTTGGTCCCATGGGTGTGGATAACAGTTTGCGAGGGAAGGGCATAGGAAGAGTACTTTTACTGGAAACTCTGAATTTCATGATGGAAGTGGGCTACAAAAATGCTATAATTCCCTGGGTTGGTCCTGTGGCCTTTTATTATAAAACTGTGGGAGCTACTATAAACAGAGTATTCGTCAGAATGAAAAAAATGTTATGAAAACACTACGATTTTCGATAAAATTCTTGTTTATTTTTATTTTAACCTCTGAGCTTTATGGAATTATAGAATCGCCTTTTAAAGACTCCCTATTCTTTAGTGGAGAATGGTGGCATATATTTTCAAACTATGACTCCTTGAGTAATAACTTTTTTGACAAACGTTTGGCTTATGTTGATAGCAGCGGATATCTACATCTCCTGGCTATCAGAGAAAGAAGCGCACAAGGTACACGATTTTATTCCGCTGGTATTAAATCTTCAAGCAGGAAAAGCTTTGGTATTTACAGATTCGAAGTAATAGAAAGAATAAACAATCTACTTAATACCTGCTTTGCTCCATTCCTTTACGACTGGGATATGGGGATATACGAGGTAGATATTGAATTTTCTAAATGGGGTAACCCTCTTCATCCTGGAGCCAATTATTGCGTTCACTCCTGGAGACCACAACATATAAGGAAAGGTATAACTTTTAAACCTCTTAATGATTATAAAATTCAAGACGCTGTGGTTTCAATTCATTACATATATCTGTATCCAGACTTAATAAAATTTATATCTTCAATCCCTGTATATGCTTTGCCCAAATCATTCCAAGAGACTATAAAAGACCAGCAAGAGATTATTATTTCTAAATGGGAAATCACTGATAAAAATTTCATACCCAAAAACAGAGGTTTATATCCTGAAATCTACCTCTGGTGGCCTGTAAAGAAAGATACCGGTCCTGATACTGTTGAAATTATAGTCAAAAAATTTGAATACATACCTTTTCAAGACAACTAAATGTAGCGTTTTTCACTCTTTATTCCTGATAAAAATCTCTATAACCCTTGATTCCCCTATATTGTCCCAGAAATCACAGGCTTTCAATTTAATTAAATGCAGTGTATCTCTTAATGAATCTGTCTTAAAACTTAGACTGAAAGGTTCTGTGGAATCCCGGAGTTCTTCTTTGTTATCTACAATTAAAGAAACCCATTTGACCTTGCTTTTGTCCTGAATTAAAAAGTTTACATTTATTTCTCCTTTGAGTGTATCTCCAGATTCAGGCTGGGTAATGGTAATAACTGGAGGGTCCACATCAGGCTTCCCAGGAGGAGGCATTTTCCTTCCACATGCTGAGACTATAAAAGACGTCAATATCAGACTAATGCCTGCGTTTTTTATCTTTTTTCTTGCCTTTTCCATTTGAAGCCTTTTCCCTCTTCCCGGTCTTCTTCAAGAAATCCATTATGTAATCCCCTACCTTCGCACTGCCTTTTTTGATCTTGTCATTCAATCCATCTTTATCTTTATCCTCAAAATAATCTTTCTTTATTTGGGTAGAATTTTTCTTGGGACTGGGAGGAGGTACTTTATCCCCCTCTCCAGCCCATACAGGAATTACAAGGAGCATAAAAATGAAAAATTTATCAATGTTCATATACCTTTTTCCCCGACTTCTTATTTTTCCTATCTTTTTTGTCATCTTCATCATTTCCTTTTTCCCTGTATAATTTAGATTTTTTTCTATCTTGCTTCAGATCCCCTATTATATTATTATCACGCCTAAAAATCCTGTCAAATTCTTTATCATAAAAAACTCTCCGTTTATCTCTCTGTTTATCAGGAGATCTTTTATCTATGTAGTTTTTCCCCTTATCGTAGCGATTATCTTTTTTGATATAATCTCTCTTTTCTAAATTCTGTTTTTCCTCTGTTTTGTAAAATTTATGCTCAAATCTCTGTGCTTTTACGTTTGTTGTATATTTTGATGTTTTTTCTCTCTTCTTCACATCTATAACTTTGTTCTTTTCTGTTAACCTATGGGGGCTATTTGCTTGCTTTTTGGCTTTGATATGGATTTCCTCTTTGTTAGCAATATCATAAGGTCTTACGGGGGTTTTTCTCCTGTACTTTTTTATAACATCGAGCTTGACCTGTTTTATTTCCTTATAAGGCTTTCTGTATTTTCCATCCTTTGGCGGTTTGTACCTGTATACAGGCCGCTTAAAATCATTGTAATCTACACAATTCCATACATGAATAACTGTATGATTTACGTGAACTACATAGATAGGTCTTCCCATAGGGTCCAGTGGTACCCAGGCAACCCAGTCAGGTCCATAGCTCCATTCAACCCATGCACCAGCCCAGCTGTCTCCAGGGACCCATATCCATCCTATACTTACCACAAAAGCCCATCTACCATAATGATATGGTATCCAACCCCACGGTTCATAGGGAACCCATACCCAGCCAACTCCTATTCGGTATACCCAGTGTCCATCATGATACGGCCTCCAGCCAAAATGAACCCTCGGTACCCATACCCATCCGTAAGGAGGAAGGTATCTCCATCTCCCGTATCTTTCCAGCTCATACACACCAAAATAAACAGGAACCGGGATATACTCCACCCTGTGGACAACAACAAACCTCTCTTCAAAATCTCTTGCCCAGTAATCAAAACTATCGTAATCAAAATAAGGTCTTATGGTGATCTTCCCATTTCCCTTGGCAATTAATTGTTCACCCTCACTAATTTTATAGTCTTCAAAATACGCTCTTCCACTTATAACTTTAATGTATTGTTTAGAATCCTTTACATCTACTCTAACTCTGCTGTACTGGTCTAAATCTGCCCTACCTAAATCTGACTCTATTGTAAAATATCTATCCCTTGCATATACTCTCACTTTTCCAGTATAAACATAAAACACGACAATATTTTCGGTAACTCTATCAAAAATTACATCAGTATGTTCTCCAAGGGTCAATACAGAACCATCACTGAATTCAATTTCCAATCGGGAGTTTGAAAAGGTTCTTAACTCATCACCTTCGCCCACTATATTATTCACTGTCAGATACTCAAAACCTCCCTCTCCATATCTTAAAATCTGGGCTTCACCCTTTACATAACCCACTCTACCAAACTCTTCACCACTGAAAAATATAGAGAATAGCATTAAAAATTTTATCAACATAATATCACCTCCTCTCCTTTAAATCATTTTTAATTTTTACACTTAACTCATGATTTCCTTCTGCAATCTGGTATGCCCAATCAAAAATGATGAAATTATCTCTTAAAACATTGACTCTTATCTTGGCAAAGTGATTGTCCCCTGTCCATATTACATAGGAATGACCCGGTACAATCCGAACAATCCTGTCCGGATCCCACCCGTCATAAGGAGCCCAGTTTATATCATCCAGTGATTCTGTATATCCCATATCCTGAATTTCAGCATAATTTACTGCCACTAAATATCCTTCTTGGTCAGCATCATTGTAATCAAAGTAGAAATCGGCGTTTTGGGAATCATATGAACAAGGGCTTTCCTCAGAAAGGTCATATCCGGAAAATTGTGGGTAATAATCTTTCTCGAAAATCCTCATGTCCCATCCTTCTGGACGTGGAGTATCAAAACAATCTTCCTCGGAAAGTTCACTCTCATTTCCATGAACATCAAAAGCACTTACTGCATAATAATAGGTCACTCCATTTTGAACGTCCCTGTCTACATAATATGGTTCAGCAACCTCAGCTATCAATCTGAAATAGCCGTAAGGCTCATAATTTCTATACACCCTGTAGCCCGCAAGATCTCTTTCTGTATTCTCGTTCCAGAAAAGATACACAGCTTCGTCTCCTGTAATACTCATTAGACCTGTAGGAGCTGCAGGTGGTTCAGTATCAGGTCCTTCCAAATCACATGCTGTTAATATGAACATTCCCAAGAAGGTTATGAGCATTAATTTTTTCTTTTTCATCTTTTAACCTCCTTTTCACCATTTATATCTGCAATTTCACTGCCAGAATTATAGGAGATTTTTGCATAATTTAAGGGCATCCCTTAAAAAGTGATGCACAAAAATTGTGCATTTTCGGAAAATGATTTAAAAGTTTTGAAGTTAGGGGACTGTGTTATTATTTGTGTATTTGTCAGTGCAAAAATACATGCCACCTTCTTCTCCAAAATTATTTCTAGCCGAAATTATTTTTCCATTGTGGGTTAGCTTTTTTCTGTGGGCCTTCTCAAGTTAGTTATACAATTTTACTATGGTTTTATTGTGCATGTTCAGGAGGTATATGATGTATTTTCTCGAGTATCCTGCGATGGTCCGGAGGTCGTTAATTATGAGAGGGTTTTTCTTTTTTGAAGGCTTTTTTATATACTTTTTGGTTGGTGGAGATTATACTTTCCTTTTGTTTTGCATTAGGATTATAAAGCCTCTGGATCTCCCCCCTCTTTTTATTCCAGGATTTCTGAGGAAACAAAACCCCCTTCGGTAAGATTATTTTTGAGAAATAGCGCTCTATTTACTTGACTATCCACAGGATTTAAAATATCCTAAAATCACAAATTAAAGGAGGTTTAAATAGGATGAAAAATGTAAATTTTAAAATTTCCCTCTCAAAAAGAGCATCTGTTATGCCCGCATCTCCAATAAGAAAGCTTTATCCTTATGCTGTAGAAGCAAAGAAAAGAGGAATTACTGTTTACCATCTTAATATAGGGCAACCTGATATCCCTACCCCCCCACAGATTTTCGACGCTATCAAAAATTATGATGAAAAGGTGCTACCGTATGGCCCATCAGATGGTCTTCCCGAGCTGAGAGAAACCATAGCGAGATATTTTAATAGATTTAACGTTACCGTTTCCCCTGATGAAGTATTTATTACCACCGGTGGTTCGGAGGCTATCTTGTTCGCTTCAATGGCAATAGCAGATTTTGGTGACGAAATTATTCTACCCGAGCCATTTTATACAAACTATAATGGTTTTGCAATAGTCTCTGGCATTAAACTTGTCCCTGTGAGTACTCATGTAGAAAACGGTTTCCATCTCCCTGACAAAAGCGAGTTTGAGAAAAAGATAAATTCGCGCACAAAAGCAATATTATTATGCTCTCCCAATAATCCAACTGGGACAATATACACTGATGAAGAACTGGAAATGGTGATAGATTTGGTGAAAAAATACAATCTGTTTCTTTTGGTTGATGAAGTCTACAGGGAATTTGTCTTCAATGGTGGTGAACCAAAAACAGTCTTAAGATACAGTGACATTTCCGATAGGCTGATCGTTCTCGATAGTATTTCAAAGCGCTTCAGTGCCTGTGGGGCCAGAATTGGCTTTATAATCACAAAAAATAAGCACGTACTGGAAGCTGTGTTGAAATTTGGGCAGGCAAGACTCTGTCCCCCTACAATTGAACAGGTTGGAGCCATTGCTGGTTTTAAATATATGGATGAATTTATGGAGGACATGATTAGAGAATATGAAAAAAGACGGGATATTGTTTTTGAAGAGCTGGAAAAGATAGAGGGTGTCTTTGCAAGAAAACCTGAAGGAGCCTTTTACACCATAGTTAAATTACCGGTAAAAAATGCGGAAGATTTTGCAAAGTGGATGCTGAAAGATTTCAACTTGGATGGAAAAACCACCATGGTTGCACCAGCAGAGGCTTTTTATCTAACTCCAGGAAGGGGAAGAAACGAAGTAAGAATAGCCTATGTATTAGAAGAAGATAAATTAAGAGAAGCAATTAGAATTCTTGGAGAGGGCCTAAAAAAATATAGAGAGAGGTGAATTATGTGGGAGGGACCGCTGGAGAAAATCGATGATTTCAGATGGAGAATTCCTAGGAGTTATAAAAGAGGGATGAGAGTCCCAGGAATTATATACGCCTCGGAAAAACTACTGGAATCAATCAAAAAAGATATGGCACCCGAACAGGTGGCAAACGTTGCCCATCTTCCGGGTATCCAAAAATATTCCCTTGCCATGCCAGATATCCACTGGGGGTATGGTTTCCCTATAGGTGGAGTTGCTGCTTTCGATGCAGAAACCGGGGTTATTTCACCTGGTGGTGTTGGGTACGATATTAACTGTGGGGTAAGGATTATCCGCACAAATCTTACAAAGAAAGATATAGAAAAATACCTGAATAAAATTGTTGATGCCCTTTTTAGACATGTTCCTGCGGGTGTGGGGAAAGGCGGTAAAATCAGAGTAACGGAATCTGAACTCAAAGAAGTTATGGTGAAAGGTGCTAGATGGGTAGTAGAAAGGGGCTACGGATGGAAAGAGGACCTTGAGAGAACAGAAGAAAATGGTTCTATGCCTGGCGCTGACCCCTCTAAAGTGAGCCCTCGGGCAATTCAGAGGGGTAGACCTCAGCTAGGCTCTCTCGGGGCTGGGAACCATTTTCTTGAGGTTCAGGTTGTGGAGCGGGTATTTGATAAAGAAGCTGCAAAAGTAATGGGTATAGAGGAAGGCCTTATCACCATTATGATCCATACAGGATCTCGTGGTTTTGGACATCAGGTATGTGATGATTATGTGAAGACACTTCAAAGAGCAATGCAAAAATATGGCATACAGGTGCCTGATAGACAGCTTGCTTCTGTTCCATTTAAATCGCCAGAAGGGCAGGCATATTTTGGCGCCATGGTTGCTGCTGCAAATTTTGCATGGGCTAACAGGGAATTTATAACCCACTGGGTGAGAGAGGCCTTTGAATCGGCTCTGGGTGAAAGCGCAGAAAAACTTGGAATGCACCTTGTGTATGATGTTGCTCATAACATAGCTAAAGTGGAAGAACATGATGTAAATGGTACAAGAAAACAGGTTGTTGTTCATCGCAAGGGAGCAACCCGGGCTTTTCCCAAAGGACATCCTAAGGTACCAGAAGTATACAGGCCTGTTGGACAACCTGTCCTCATCCCAGGGGATATGGGAACAGCTTCCTACATACTGATAGGAACGGAAAGAGCTATGAAAGAGACTTTTGGTTCCACTGCCCATGGTGCTGGTAGGCTTCTCTCAAGAAAAGCAGCTATAAGAGCTACTGCCGGTAGGAGAGTGGTAGATGAATTAAAAGCAAAAGGAATCATTGTAAGAGCCCATTCCACAGAAACAGTGAGAGAAGAGGTACCAGAGGCATATAAAGATGTAGATATTGTAGTGGATACTGTACATAGAGCAGGAATCTCCAAGAAAGTGGCACGCATGGTTCCCTTAGCTGTTGTGAAGGGATAACTTACAGGAAATTACATTATTTCTCTCACTGCAACAATTCTGAATAACCTACTCAAAATTATATAAATTGTAATTGTAGCTGAAATTTATTGTTGTCTCTTTTTCCTAAGTTCTGCCTCAATCCATTTTAACCATGCGTCAAAACCTTCGCCGGTCTTTGCAGAAATATCAAATATCTGTAAGTTGGGGTTTACCTGTAGAGCATTTCTGTGCAGTGTTTTCTTATCTACATCAAGAACACTTGCCAAGTCGATCTTATTCACCAACAGTACACTGGAAATTCTAAACATCAAAGGATATTTAAGAGGCTTATCCTCACCCTCTGGCAAGCTTACTATCACCACATTTTTGTCTGCTCCCGTATCAAATTCTGCAGGACAAACAAGATTCCCCACATTTTCTATAAAAATGAGATCGAGATCCTGTAAATTGAGAGAAAGAGCAGCTTCTCTCACCCAGCTCGCCTCCAGATGGCACTCACCACCAAAGGGTTCGGTGTTAATCTGAATTATTGGTACACCGAGCCCGGATAATCTCTGGGCATCTATGGTGGAGGTTATGTCACCTATAATAACAGCAATTCGATAATCATTTTTGAGAGCCTCTACACTTTGTTCGATGATGCATGTCTTTCCAGAGCCAGGAGAACTCATCAAATTAAGCACCAGGACTCCATGCTGAGAGAATAACTCCTTATTTGATTTTGCAACAGCCTCATTGGCTGCCAGAACCCTTCTTAAGATTTTAATTTCCATTTAGCCCTCCTCTATTTCTATGGATTCAATTTCAAGTTCTCTACCTGATAAAAGCTCAACGTGATTGGAACCACAAAAAGGACAGATAAAAAGAGGCTCATCTATTACGAAGTCTCTGTCACATTTTTTACAAATACCTTTTACAGGTATTTCTTGGATTTTGAGTTCGGCATTTTCCATTGATGAACCTTCGGCAACAAATTTAAAACAAAAAATTAATGCTTCAGGTACTACTGCTCTTAACTTTCCAACCCTTAAATTAATTCTGGTAACTACTGCTTTTTTATCCTTCAAAACTTCTTCTATGGTCTTCTTTATATTTTCGGCTATTGTAAGCTCATGCATTTCAGCATATCCTCGGGAGCTGTTCACCGACCAGCATATCTACAATTCTTGTACCACCTGAACGGGTTTTCATACAAACCAATCCCTTAGGTTCATCAACAATTTCTCCTATTATATGAGTGTCTTTCCCCAGTGGATGCCTGCGCATAACCTCCACTATTTTCTCAGCATCTTCAGCCCCTGCTATTATAACAACTTTTCCCTCATTTGCTATGTATAACGGGTCAAATCCCAGAATTTCACAAACGGCCTTCACTTCTTCTTTCACAAGTATCTTTTCTTCCTCAAGTATAATTCCGAAATTTCTATTTTCGACGATTTCATTCAGAACTGTCGCAAGACCGCCTCTTGTAGGGTCTCTCATAAATTTAACTTTATTAGAAATTTTAATAACACTTTGAATCAAATCATTCAAAGGTGCACAGTCACTCTCTATATTCACATCAAGACCGAGCTCAGCTCTCTCTGAGAGAATTGCAATCCCGTGTTCTCCTATGGAACCATTCAGAATTATCCGGTCTCCAACCTTGATATTCTCAACAGACAGATCCTCTTTTTCTATAATACCAATTCCTGAGGTATTAATAAATATTTTATCACCTTTCCCCCGTTCAACCACCTTGGTATCCCCCGTAACAATCTCAACTCCGGCTTTCTCAGCTGTTACTTTCATAGAATCTATGATTTTCTCCAAGAGTTCATATTCAAAGCCTTCTTCTATCACCACTGAACAGGAAAGATATAAAGGATTCGCCCCTACTACCGCAAGGTCATTTATCGTACCGCACACAGCCAGTTTTCCAATATCTCCTCCGGGGAAAAAAATGGGGTTAACCACATAACTATCTGTAGTAAAAGCTATTGGATTTCCATTTAAGTTAATAATTGCAGAATCAGAAAGGGATGATAGAATGGGATTATCAAATTTCTGGAGGAAGAGTTTTTTAATTAAGTCGTGCATCAATTTTCCACCACTTCCATGAGCCATAGTAATTTTACTATTTTGAGGAGAATTCCTCATAATTTTTCCTCCTGCATAGCCCGGGAATTAAAACCATATTTATAATAAGCTGCGCATGTACCTTCTGATGACACCATGCAGGGGCCCACAGGATTTTCTGGAGTGCATCTTTTCCCAAATAGTGTGCAATCCAGAGGAGTTTTCACCCCTCTCAGGATCTCACCACATATACATCTGGTATTTTTTTTCCTTTTTTGGATTTTAATCTTAATCTTTTTTTCAATATCAAAGTCACTATACTTATCCTTTATTTTCAAACCACTCCTGGGTATCACTCCCAATCCCCTCCATTCACAATCAGTCGGCTCAAAAACTTCTTCTATTAATCTCTGGGCCTTTGGGTTGCCATGCTCTTTCACCACTCTTCTATACTGGTTCTCAACCCTAGGTTTCCCATATGCTATCTGCTTAACTAGCAAAAGGATACCCTGAAGAATATCTACGGGCTCAAAACCAGTTATAGCACATGCTA
>Ga0190329_1000509_pt1 | contig 11413 bp, 6 predicted proteins | sample 48720423_MG_FD_161655 | JGI IMG/M metagenome (GOLD analysis project Ga0190329, IMG submission 161655) | Hydrothermal vent sediment bacterial communities from Southern Trench, Guaymas Basin, Mexico - 4872-04-2-3_MG | ecosystem: Environmental > Aquatic > Marine > Hydrothermal vents > Sediment ... | reverse complement strand
ACAACACTTCCTGTTGCAACTTTTTATTTTGAGGGACATGACATTGATGGTGATCAGAGTGTTGTGGGTTTTTACTGGAGACTGGACTTCGAGGATGATACAGTATTACATTTCATAGAAAGAGATACTGGATATGTAACAATAAGAAACATCCCTGATGGTGAAAGAACAATCACTGTATGGGCTGTGGATGAATCTCATGCACTATCAGACTCCATTACTCATACCTGGTACGTGAAACCAGTGGTGGGTAATATTTTGTTATTTGATGATAACACTTCAACTCAAGCGGATAACTTCTATCGTCAGATAATGGATAATAACTTCTCTGGACAATACACATATTACAGGATTGAGTACGGTCTTCCTTATTCTCCTTTTGATGTAAATGCAATTATAAATGAGCTTGGCTTTGATTATATCATATGGTATACAGGGGATGATTATGAACACTTCTCCTATGCCCAAAAATATATTGAGACCTACCTGTCAAACCATAAAAAACTCTTCCTTATAAGTCCTGCCTGCCTGAACTCTTTTTACAACCCTGAAAATCCCTCCCCATTCATGAGTCAGTTTCTGGGTGTAGATACAGTAACCGCCTGGGACAAATTTATCCTAAAAGGTTACAACATAATTCCACAGATATCTGGATACGACACACTTGAAGTTCAACTCCCTCTTATCTCAAAGTTTGATGGATTTGAAGTAACACCAGATGCTACTCCCCTTTACAGATTACCGGATTTTACTGCCTGGCAGGGCAATCCAGTATGTGCCTTAAAAAAGCCTGATCAGAACCCCGATCTGGTATTCTTCTCAATACAGCTCCATGCTCTCGATGGAGGAGGAGATGCAGAGAGTGTATTCCTCCATATACTAATAGATGAATTGGGATATTCAAAATAGCAGTTTTAATTTGACATTTTATAAAATAGTTGTATAATACAAGGTTAAAAGGAGGTTTTTAAATGAATAAATGGTTTAAAGTGCTCGTAATAACAGGACTTCTATCTGGGCTTGCATTTGCCCAGATACAAACCGATATCTATACCATACAATCGCAAAGAGATACACTCGGGAATTCCTTGTGGGTGGATAGTCTTGTGACAGTTACAGGTGTGGTAACAGTGCCCTATGGAGTAACTGGCAGCAGAAATTTCTTTCTCCAGATGAAACCGGGAGGACCATGGTCAGGAATTATGGTGTATACCCCCGGAGTTCAATATTCCAGAGCCAATGTTGGTGATTCCTTAACTGTAACCGGGACAATATCTGAATATTTTGGTAATACTGAGCTTGAAGTTGCAGATACTGCCACAGATATAATCTATCACGGTTCTGTGACTCCTCCAGATCCAGTAGTCCTAACCTGTGCTTATCTTGATACTACGGCTACAAGCGCACTGCCACCAGATTCTGCTGAGGCTTATGAAGGTGTTCTGGTTAAACTACAGGGAGTTTTTGTCACTAATACCAGTCCTCCAACAGCTGGATTTGAAGTTACAGATGGTTCAGGTTATGTCATTGTATACAACAATTATTCTTATACCCCAAATATCGGTGATAATCTAAACGTGACCGGTGTAGTGCATACTCATTACGATTACTATAAAGTGCGTCCGAGAAGCATTGATGATTACGAATTCCTGAACCCTGGAATTTCTGCCGCTTATTCTACTTCGCGGGAAAATATTGATATTATATTCAAGACACAGATGGATAATACCGCAGAGGACCCTTCTAAGTATTACATTATCGATTCCACAGGGGCCCAGTTGACTGTATTGTCCGCGGTCCGTGATACAGATGATGCTCACTTAGTTCATCTAGTAACGGCTACTATGGAAGATGCCATGCCATACCAGCTTCTTACTCCGGGTCTTCAGGATGCAGGTGGAAATCCTGTAACAGATACTGTAACCTTCTACGGCGGATTCACCCCTATTTCTCTTATTGAGAGTGATACACTTGCGGCAGATTCGGCTAACGGATACAGGACAAAATGGGCGGGAAGAGTTGTGACCATCACCGGAGTAATAACCGGGGAAAAGGATGTGTGGGTCTATCCTTTCTTCTTTGTGCAACAGGGTAGTGGGCCCTGGACAGGTATTCAAGTCTGGGACCCCGCTGGAGTAGCAACCCCGACTGTTAGAGGCGATTCTGTTATAATTGTTGGTGAAGTTACAGAATATGGAGGAATAGCAACAACTGAAATACAGAATCTGCTTTATTACCGTGTAGTGGGTCCGGTTACTCCACCTCAGCCCTATGTTACTACTATCAATAATCTTCTTTCCTCTGCTGGTCCAACTTCCGAATCCTTTGAAGGTGTTTTAGTTAGAGTAGAAAATGCAGTTGTAACTGACCCAGGCACCGGTGGGGACTGGACTGTTGCACAGATTGTAGGTACAGATACTTTCTATCTCACAGTTGAGGGTGACTACGCAATAGGATATACTGTAAGACCAAATTCAGGTGATATCGTTAATGTACAGGGTATTCTCAGGTATATCGGTACAATATACCCGAGAGATGACGCTGATGTGGAAGTAGTTGGTATTGATGAAGGATTCAACACAGTCAAAAGGACATTTAGGGTCATTTCTCCAGCAATGGGCAAAATAGATATTGAATTTGCTGTTACCGCTCCGACAAAGGCAGAGTTAACTGTATATAACATTATGGGGCAAAAGGTTATGACGATACTCTCCAGCAAGGTAAATGCAGGTACGCACAGAATTAAAGTGGATGCGGAAAACTTGCCCCAGGGTATCTACTTCATCAATCTCAGAGCAGGTAGTAAGTCCCTGGTTCGTAAGGTCACGCTGGTTAAATAAGATAGAATGCAATTGTAGATTAAGGGCCATCCCAAAAGGGTGGCCCTTAATTTTTCCTTAAGTTGAATAATCCTCAATTTTTTGTTATAATTTTTACATGGCGGCGTAGCCAAGTGGACTAAGGCGGCGGTTTGCAAAACCGCTATTCCCCGGTTCGAATCCGGGCGCCGCCTTGGATGCCGGGGTGGCGGAATGGCAGACGCAGGGGACTTAAAATCCCCTGGGGGAAACCCCGTGCGGGTTCGAGTCCCGCCTCCGGCATAAAAAGAATATGTTATTACGAAGAACTACAAAAAATATATTATTTGCTCTTCTAATAGGAGCTCTTTTTGGTACTTTTCTCGGAGAATTAATTTCACTGATAGTCCCTGAAGGACCTGCCAAAAGAGTAATTTTTTATAACCTTAAATTTGGAATAAATAACTTTTCATTAAATCTTCTATTTTTTAGCTTCAGTTTTTCTTTTCAACTGGTGATAAACCTATTTACTGTGCTTTTTATATTCTTAATGATTTACATTTTAGTTAAACACTGATCAGGGCATAAAGATTGTGTCTTTTTTATAAGTAACCAATGCTTCTTTAAAACGCCTCACAGCTTCTTCCAAAATTTCAAGAGAATTCGCAAAAGAGATTCTTACATGCTTCTGTCCTTGTTTACCAAAAGCTTCTCCAGGAAGAAGCGCAACTCCAAAATTTTCCAGCAAATACTGTGCAAAAGCTGCCGCTGAGGGTATATCTATCCTTATTTCCGGGAAGAAATAAAAAGCCCCTTCAGGTTTGTATACCTGAATCTCATCAATTTCTTTTAAAAGCTTATAAATCCTGTCTCTACGTCGCTCAAATTCCCGCACCATGGTTTTCACATATTCCTGTCCAGCTACTATTGCTGCAATACCTCCTCTCTGTATAAATTGCGGGACACACGAAAAGGAATTCTGAATCAATTTAACAATAGGTCTTACAAGCTCATCGGGTAAAATTCCGTATCCCAAACGGAAACCAGTCATCGCATACGTTTTAGAAAAGGCATCTATAAGCACTACCTTATCATTCTCTGTAACGAATTTAAAAATAGATATATGCGACATATTATCATAAATAATTCTGGAATAGACTTCGTCCGATATTACAAGAAGTTCACGCTCTCTGGCAATTTCCAACAGCCTTTTAAGCTCCTTTTCTTTTAACACACTCCCAGTGGGATTTGAGGGTGAATTGACAATAATGGCAGCAGTATTTTTATTAATCTTTTTTGAAAGATGTTCAAAATCTATAGAAAAACCGTCGTTCTTCTTAAGATGATATGGCACAGGAACTCCTCCAACGAAAGTTATCAAACTTTTATAGGAAAGATAACCTGGATCTGGATAAAGAACTTCCTCTCCTGGATCGATTGATGATAGAAGAGTAAAAAGAATTATAGGTTTAGCACCTGGTGTAATTATCACCCTGTCTGGATCAATTTCAACCCCTCGAAATTCTGTTTCATATCTGGCGATTCGTTCCCTTAATTCCCTGATCCCCTGAGGTGTGGTATAATGTGTTTCACCCTTCTCTATGGAGTCATAAACTGCTTCCTTCACCGCTGGAGGCGGTGAAAAATCGGGTTCTCCTATCTCGAGATGGAGCACCTCTTTACCACTTCTTTCCATTCTCTTAGCAGTTGCAAGGACAGAAAAAGAAGCAGATTCTGTCAATCTCTGACAAACCTGAGATTCCACTACTTTTTTGTCTTTAATCATGGCAAATTTAAGTTCTATTCCTCGATTATTTCTACATTAGCACGAGGAACAATCACTCTTTTTCCATCTTCCAGTTCTAATTCCAGAACCCTGACTTTAGCTTCAGTTTCAATAACCTGAAGTTCAGGAGGTAATGCAGTGACCCTTCCAATTTTTCCAAAGTAAGGTTCCCGGATTACCCTGACGTATGTACCAACTATAAGTCCTTCCTTCAGTTCTTCACCAGATTCTTTAATTTCCACATCCTCTTCGAGGGGGACTATAACCTCAGGCCGGATAACTCCCGCCCTAATTTGTGTGGCTCCGTTAATTGAACCTTTTTTACCATGAAGGGAAATGAGCAGATCAAAAGTTCTCTTGGCCATTCTTAACTTTCCAAACCCTTCGGTAACAACGAGAGTGATCCCCTTCTGTTCATTACCAGTTATAGCAACACCTATGTCATATCCAAGGAATTCCCTAAGATTTTTATCATCTATACCTCCTACTACAATCCCACAGGCACCAACTCGTGCAGCTTTTCTCAGAGCTTCAGCTGTGACAAAACTTCCTCCTATAATAATCTTACCCTTTAGATCTTCTGTTATTTTATCTTCGGTTACTTCCTCATCAGGATCTTTCGCAAGTGCATGAATAACTCCTATCCGTTCCCCTCCAATACCAAAAATACCCTGTACAAAACTCGCTTTGGTTTGAACAATTACACCCTCATTTTCTATTATATCCACAACTTCGCCATCAATATATGCATTAATCTCCACTGGTATTGGAGGTTCTCTAAGAATTACCTGGCCTGTAACATTAGAGATATTTTCAATATATCCATCCACAGGAGCGGTTACATTTGACTTGAAAAGACCAAAAAAGCTCTTTGATTGTGCTATAGGTTCTCCTTTTTTCACATGCTCTCCCTCTTTTTTCAGCATAACTGCAGGAACATCTTCAGGGGGGATAGAAAGAAGTCCAGCAACGTTTATTGGCTGCACATTGCCTGGCAATTCTGTTCTGGCAACAATATCTTCTGCCTTAACTCTGTCTCCCTTTTTTACAAGAACATTGCCTGGAAGAGGTAATCGTCTTTCTTTTTTTACAATTGTTGCCCTCGTTACTTTTAATCCAGGAGTGTAAGCATGAGCCATGTTTCTCTACCTCCTTAAAAATTTTATTTTATTTTCTTAAGTTCTTCCTTTGCCCAAACATTTGCAGAATCTCTTCGTAAAACTTCTTTAAGGAGTCTCTTCGCTTTCTCTATCTCACCCTTTTTAAGATATATAGTTACCAGATATTTATAGTTATCAAAATCTCTTGGTTCCATTTCTCTTGCCATTTCCAAATAAGATACAGCACCAATAGTATCACCCTTAGCAAGTAATGCTTTTCCCATATAGGTATAAAATAAGCTTACCTGAGCTTCTTCCAGCCCCTTCTTGCAGGTTTTGATTACATCATCAAACAAGCCCAGTTGATATTGAAGATCAGCGATTTTAACCAGAGTAAACATCTTCTGCTGCATAATGGTCTTTCCCTTTTGAGTTATGTTATCTAGCAAAGCCCTTGCGAATAACCACTCTTCCAGAGCATCCTGTAGAGCACCCATATTTTCCATAATGAAACCTAATCTATAGGCAATGGCTGCATAATTTCTGATCAGTTTTTCATGTGTTTCATCTTTGAATACTCTTTTATCAAAAATACCTCTGTATCTAAAACTCTGTGTAGGAGGAATCACATTGGAAAATTTCTCTATATACTCTGTCGCAGAGACATCATCGTGTAACAAAAACCTTGTTTTTCCGATATCGATGCCTTCATTCAACCCTGGAATTCTGCTTACCTTTGATAACACACGGTATGCAAGGCCCTCCATTCTCATAAAACTGTTCCAATCTTTATAATGTTCTGGGGATACGGTTAAGGCAAAAAATATGGGCATCTTGAAACTATCAGCTTTGGCAATAACTTTTTCTGCAAATTCCTTTTGGGATGCGAAGTAAACTGCAGGTATTTTAATCTCTTTTCCTCTCTCAAAGAGTCCAGGGAACATTTCATCTGGTCTTATGACAACATATTTCTCCACCTTATACCCAGACGATGTAGCAATCATATCCCTCACCATAATATCGTTCAAGAATATATAACCGTGGGGGGTTCTAAAAACAGGGGGCAGATTATCAATTTCCTCAACTGAGAAGCTGATGGGAGCACCTAAAAATTTAAGTTGTTTGATATACCAGTTTGTATTAAGAAGACTCATATTAGCTATTAGAACATTCTTACCATATCCAAGAACTTCCTGATCTGCCCACAATGGGAAAGTATCATTATCACCATTGGTATAAAGAACACATTTTTCCTGACCCGGAGAGAGCAACATATTGTAGCCATAATCCTCTGCGATATAATTTCTGGACCTGTCTACTTGTGGGTAAAAGGCTGCTATTTGGGATACAATCATAACAAGCGCAAGTGGAATACCTATTACAGCAGGTATAGCAACTTTCTTCTTTATATTTTCATAAAGTAATCTCAACACTTCCCAGAATCCAATCGCAGCATAGAGCGCAAAAAATGTGTAGGCACCGGCAAAGAAATAATCTCTATCTCGTACTTCTCTGGGATTTATTGGATTAACAGGATGTGTTGGAGAATCCTTAAGATTAAGATAAAAGATAAAACCAATGGATAGAATAAGAAATGCTCCTCCAACAAGTGCAAAACTTTTCCTATCATTGCTGAAATGAGTGAGAAGACCAAAGAGTCCCAAGACAGTCACTGGTATAAGCAATGCCTTGTATTGCCAGCTGAAATAAAGCCAGTAGAGTTTAAACTGATCGATAAAAGGTATCTTTCTTGGGAAGAATTTGGTGGGCCCATACTGCTTACGGGTAAGAACGTCCATAAAAGCTTTGAAGTTAGAGGGATCCGCCTCGTTTATGACTGGATTGTGAATTGCACGCAGTATCAATATAAGCTCCAGCGAAAAACCTATGATCATCAGAATCAGGGCTATTCCTTTCCAATCTTTGTAAAGTTCCCCTTTTAAGTAGAAAAATACAGAAGCAAACAATAATCCACCAAGAGAAAGGATTAAAGATTTTGAAAATAAACCTATAAGCATAGCCAGAAGTGTAATGGCTAGCCCAACTTCCAGACCAACCGAACTATCAGAAAATTTTCCTCTCTTTACTAGATAATACAACATTAGACCTATGCCAATAAAAAGTACAATGTAACTAACTGTCCCTGGTTCATATGCGATTTTTAAAGTTGATAGCATTACCAGAGCTATGCCTGCAACGCCTACAAAGTTAATATCCCACAAGAGTTCAGGTTTAACAAGCCACACAAAAATGAACAACGCAGGGAAGAAAGCAAGGGGAGTTAGGTGAATTCCACTTGATAAAGCTAAAATATACGCCGAAAAGAGAAGATATCTAATACTTTTCGGGTCGTCTTTCTCCTTCCACCATTTAAGGGCTATCCAGGATAGGAAAACAATAACAAATATGGAGGGAGTATAGGTCTCAGCTTCAATAGAATTCATCCAGACAGTCCGGGCAAAAGCGCCCAAGAATGCTCCCAAAATACCTGCAATATGTGCAAAAATCTTGGGGAAATCTTTACTCCATAGAGAAAGTAATTCAAAAATGATTAAATACACAAAGCCCGCAGTAAAAGCTCCTGTGAGCATAGATACTGAAGTTATTTTAAGCACAGTATTTACCGGCTGTCCACCAGATAATAAAGTATATAGAGGAGCAAGAGGAAGTGGGAAGATTGTCATAAAACGCCCAAGCACCACATAAAGAGGAGTTCCGGGAGGATGTGGAACTCCAAAAATTACTGAACATGCTAGAAACTCTCCTACATCCCAGAATACAACCGTTGGAGCTGTAGTTTTAAAATACAGCAACCATGTAATAAACGTGACTACAGAAAAAATAATCCATTTTAAACGTCTTTCCTGCATTCTTCCCTCCAGTTTGGATTAAATTATAGAATCAAACTCAAATGCAGTCAATAACTTAAGAATTGGGTTGATTAGCTACCAGAGCAAAGTTATAATTAACCCATGTTCGAAAAGGAACTTTACAAAAAGGCTATTGAGAATAGCAAAATCCCTGTAGTTATTACTGATTTTAACGGCGGTATTCTTGACGTTTCACTGGGATTTGTTAAGCTTACAGGAATTAAGAAAGATGTGCTTATTGGAATGGATGTGAGAAAGATACTGGGGATTCCGGAATTAAAAGAAAAGTTTGAAATGATTCAAAAGATTAAAGGTGGACAATTTAAAATTGAAACAGAGAAATTTTCTTTGGAGGGTATGGACTTTTATATCCTGACATTAACTAAATTGAACACAAGAGAATCCTCTCTATCAAGGGTGGATTTTTTAAAGGATGTGTTGGAAAGTGCATTTGATTTAGAAAATCTTCAAAAATATCTTCGTCTTAACATAGAGTATTTTGTAAATATTTTTGGAGCAGATGGTGTAATTGTTTTGAAAAAAGTTACAAAGCCGCAAGAGGGTTTTGTGATGTTACATATTTCTAAAAATGCGAGTAGCAGTTTCCAAGTTAAGCAGTTTGTTAGGGGTTCAATTCCAAGACCTTCTATGGGTTCGGTAACTGTTATTAAGCAGATAGGAAGCTCCTGGCCTTCTTTTGCATCCATAATTTATAAAGCAGGCTTTAAGACAGCTTATTTAATACCAGTGAGCAGGAAGCGAGGTAAAGTCGAATACATGGTTGCTCTGTTATATAGGAAAACAAGAGAACTTCCACCCGATGAGATTAACACTCTTGCTTTCCTTTCTTTTACTCTTTCAATAATAACCAAACTGAATAATTTAAAACAGGAAGCTATGAAGTACTCTTACAGAGATAAAATCAGCAGAACATATACACAGAACATGATGAAAGAGTTTATCAAACTCCAGTTTAATCAAGCCAAAAGATACGACTTCAAATTCACCTTGTTGCGAACTACGATAATGAACTATACAGATATTAAAAAATTATCCGGTGAATTGGGAGCAGATTTAATAATGGAGAAAATTGCACACCTCCTCACCAAAAATCTGAGAAAATCAGATATTATTGGAAGGTATACCGAAAATAGTTTTTTGATTATATTGCCTTTTACTGACCAAGAATCTGCTCAAAGTGTGTTTTCAAGAGTTTTTGAAACCTTAAAAAACACCAAATTCTTACCAGGGAAGGAAATAAAATTCACTATAAGCTTAGCGGAATTTAATCGAGATGATGAAAATTATCTCGAAATACTCAAGAGACTAAAAGAAAACCGAACTGTAGTCTAATAAATTTCCCATCTTGATAGTCTATGGCATAGGGATTATAATCCCTCAAAATATGTTTGAAAGAGACTTCTATAAAAAGGCATTTGATTCAGCAGATACTCCTCTTGTAGTTACTGACAATGAGGGTAATATTCTAGAAGTTTCATCCGGTTTTATGTCCCTTATGGAAATTAAAAGCAAGGATTCATTGATCGGGAATGATATAAAACACATATTAGGCGTAGATTCTATAGGTGATGATTTTCACGGTAAGAGAAGTATAAAAGGAAAACTATACTCCGTGACTGTAAAAAAATTTAACGTCGAAGATATTGATTTTTACTTGATTTCATTTATAAGAGAAGAACAGCTCAGGGATAAAAACCCTTACCTAGCTCTTTTAAGAGATTTCATGGAAAGTGGGCTGGAAGTGGAGAATTTTTCCACTTATATTAAATCAAATCTGAATTTTATAAAAAATTCATTCAAGGCAGAATGTGCGATATTTGCATCCAGGATAAAGACGCGTAAACCTCAGTTTAGAGTGGTTCTAGCAACAAATAACTGTGGAGACACAGTAAATATAACTTTACAGAATATCCCGGAAGAACTTTCTTTAGGAAATGTGATGAAAATAACTTCAGAAGGAGGATGGGGCGAAATTCAAAGAATTTTACAGCAACTCGGCTACAGTGCAGCATATGCTTTGGGTATAAATTTAAGAAGAAATGAACTTAAATTTATACTGATATTATTTTATAAAAAACCAGGCTTACTTGACCCCGGAATCCAGAATTCCTTGAATTTTCTATCCTATATACTGACATATGTTTATCAAAATGCTGAATTGAGAAAAGAATTGAGAACTTCGGCATACAGAGATATTGCAACCAAGACCTACACACAAATTTTGATGAAAGAATTCGTAGAACTTCAGTTTTATGAAGCCAAAAGATACGGAATGACCTTCTCTTTGATGCTCATCAAAGTGAAAAATTACGGAGACCTGAAGAAGATCTTTGGTAGTGTGGGCGTGGATATTATAATGCATAAAATTGCGAATCAAATAATGCAGTCAATAAGAAAATCTGATGTTATGGGAAGATATACCGAAGACAGCTTTCTAATCCTGCTACCATTCACAGACGGTGATTCTATGCAAGTAGTAGTATCGAGAATTATAGATCTTTTGAAAAGCACTACATTTCCCCCAGCCAAAAATGTTAAATTTTCATTAAGTTTCACAAATTTCAGTGAAAAGGACACAAGTTATACAGAGCTATTGAAACGATTGAAGGAAACAGAGATTTTATTAGAGTAATATCACTTTATGAATTGACACTTCTTCATAGGTTCTTTATAATTTTAATAACACTCCCCGGTAGCTCAATCGGTAGAGCACCTGGCTGTTAACCAGGGGGTTGGGGGTTCGAGACCCTCCCGGGGAGTTTTCTTTATAGTTATGTATTACGTTTATGTACTTGTAACCCACAGGGTAAAATTTACATAGGTCAGACATCTGACCTT
>Ga0190329_1000507_pt1 | contig 11428 bp, 8 predicted proteins | sample 48720423_MG_FD_161655 | JGI IMG/M metagenome (GOLD analysis project Ga0190329, IMG submission 161655) | Hydrothermal vent sediment bacterial communities from Southern Trench, Guaymas Basin, Mexico - 4872-04-2-3_MG | ecosystem: Environmental > Aquatic > Marine > Hydrothermal vents > Sediment ... | reverse complement strand
ACTTAAAATTTTAGATCCTTTAATTTCATTTATCATCTCCAATGCATCACAGGGGTCCAGGGGGGCTACTCTGAAAGAAACATCCTTTAAAATTTCGGCAAATATTCCTCCAAGTCCAAACATAACACACGGGCCGAAGTGAGGATCATTTATTAACCCTACTACCAGTTCCTGTTTTCCCTTAACCATTTCCTGGACTATAATGGTATTTTCAGTTCCATTCATTCTCGAAGAAATTTTCTTAAAAGCCGTCAGGGCTTCATCTTCATTTCTAATGTCTATACCAATTAATTTTTTTTCTGTTTTATGCAAAATATCAGGTGAACATCCTTTTAATACAATTGGGTATCCAATTATTTTGGCTGCTTCAATAAGAGATACTTTGTTTGTAACCTGTATCTCTCTTGTAACCGGTATTTTGTATGATGATAGGAATTGTTTAGATTCGTATTCGGAAAGAGCCGATCGTTCATTTATTATGTTCCTGTTTTTTATAAATTGTATGCGCGATTGATCGTTCTTTTTACCTGTCTGCTTAAAAATTTTCTTGCGGGAGTAATCCCAAAGCATTTTGATGGCAAGGACACTTTCTTCAGGATCATTAAACACGGGGAATGTATTCACAGCCTTTAACTGCTCAATATAACGTCGTTCTGCAAAAAAACTGAGTCCTATCGGTTTGTTGGCTTCCTTGCTAATCTGGGTAAAGATATCCAGGAGTTTATCAAGCCTGCTCATCTCTTTGCCAAACATTTTGGCTATTTCCGGCCCATACATAATTGAGAGTACCATGCCATCAATATTATCAAGGGCAAGGCACTCTTTAAGAGCAAAAATCAAAGCCTCTATGGAGTGAATATCTCCGAAATCCATAGGATTTGTCATTCGGATCACACCCCCTCTCCTGAAGCTTTCTATTTTATGAATAAGTGCTTCCGGTAAAGCAGGGCATGTAAAACCATGTTTTTCACACGCATCTCCAAGTATTACGGAAAAGCCTCCTGAAAGGGATATGGCAACCAGCCTGTTCCCCTTTAATTCAGGCAAACGAAGTACTTTGGCACAGACGGTCATTTCATGAATAGTGTTTACTCTAATGATCCCTGCCTGCTTCATCGCACCTTCTACGATACGATTATTATTAGAGAGTGCGGCCGTGTGGGATTTGGCTACTTCAGATGCCGTCCGGCTTACATTTGATTTGAGGATAACAATGGGTTTTGTGGATTTTTTAGCTACCGCCATCAGCTTTCTGCCATTATCAATGCTTTCCAGATAGAGATGAATTTGCTTGGTATCCTTATCCTCCATCAGATACTCAATAAAATCTATCTCATCTAAATCCAGCTTGTTTCCAATACTCATTATCTTTGAAAAACCGATATGTTCATCTGAAAAAGAATGAGCAGCCTGATTGGCCACACCACCGCTTTGAGCAACTATGCTTACAGTTCCTTTTTTGAAGTTTTTAGTATTCATTGGATTAAATGGCGTGCAGAGTCCTGATCCTGTGTTTATAATTCCGATGCAGTTCGGTCCGATAAATCTGATTCCATGACGTTTTGCGGTTTCAAGAAGGGTATCTTCCGCTGAATTGTTTGTTTCTTTAAATTCACGATATCCACCAGTCGAAATAACGGCATGGCGAATACCTTTACTACCACAGACATCCAGATATTTACCCACAAGATGAGAAGGAACTAAGATCACCGCAAGGTCAATATTTTCAGGCAAATCTTCGGGGTTCGTTATTATTTTCTTACCGAAAACAACCCCTGAATTTTTTCCCACCGGAAAGATATCACCCGCATATCCCATTTCCAGACAATTATGAATGATATTCTTGGCCAAATTGGAAGAACCGGAACCTACGCCAAAAACTGCTATAGCTGATGGGTAGAAAAAATGCTTCATCATACCTCTCATGATTTTAGTATAGTATCATATATGGTACGATTAATTACCATATATGATACTATACTCATGTTTGTTTTACAATGTCAAGTATGATTTTGATTTCTTCAAAAGGAATAACTATGATTCTTCCCGTCGATTTACTATCGTTTATAGATGGTATTTATGAGTTGTGTTCTTGATAAAAATTGTCAGCAATATTATGGTGCTATTTATTTAACCTGTAATGATAGGGCACAAATGGATTATAGCTTAATTGACAAGGTATTTCCCGATCTTGATAAACCTCTTTTAATCACGGTAAAAAACAGACTTGATTCTTTTAAGGAAAGCCTGAAAAGGGATGGGCTTCAAATTGATCCGGCGCCTGATTTACAAGCTGATCTTATAAAAATTTTTCTTTTCAGCGAATTTATTGCATCAAATTTTATTAGAAATCCAGGTGTTTTTAAAGATCTTGTCGACTCAAAAGATCTGTTCAAATCATATTCAGAATATACGATCGTGGCAAGGCTTGAAAAAAAAATTTCAAAAAACATGGATGTGGCAACGGTCAAGGAAATCCTTTTGCAGATCAAGTTGTACGAAACCATAAGAATCGCATGGCGTGATTTAACGGGGGCAGCCAGGCTTTCCGAGACACTTTCCGATCTTTCAAATCTTGCAGATGCCATTGTTGATACGACCATGGCGACACTTTATGATGAGGTCTGCAAAACTTATGGAACTCCTGTGGACAGTGAAGGAAACTTCCAGGGAATGATTGTGCTGGGCATGGGTAAGCTGGGTGCCGGGGAACTGAATTTTTCTTCGGACATTGATCTTATTTTCGTCTATCCTAAGTCAGGGTATACAAACGGGGAGAATATCATTTCCAATGAAGCATTTTTTACAAAAGTATGTCGCAGGTTTTTAAGATTTTTTTCAGCAGATTCCCATGGAATTAATTTTTACAGGATTGATACCAGACTAAGGCCCTATGGTGATGGCGGGCCCCTGGTGATGAGTAGTTTTGCCTTTGAAGAATATTATCAGGCCCAGGGAAGAGAATGGGAAAGATATGCCATGATAAAAGCAAGGCCGGTTGCCGGTGATATTGAAGCAGGCTTTAAGCTTTTAAAAACTTTGAATTCCTTTATTTACAGGCGGTATTTTGATTACGGATCTTTTGATTCCTTTCGGGATATGAAGCACAGAATTACACTGCAAGTAAAAAACAAAAAATTAAAAAACAATATCAAGCTGGGTGCCGGCGGTATCAGGGAAATAGAATTTTTCGGACAATTGTTTCAGCTGATCAGGGGTGGGGTTGAGCCTGAGCTCCAGGAACGAAAGATCTTAAAGGTTCTGGATCTGTTAGAAAACCATTCTTGTATTAATGAGGCAACAAAAAAAGATTTGAAAGAATCTTATGTGTTTTTAAGAAGGGTTGAAAACAGGCTTCAAGCCTATGCAGATCTTCAAACCCATGATATTCCTGAGAAAAAAGACCAGAGAAAGATTCTGGCGCTTTCCATGGGGGTTGATGCATGGGACGACTTTGCACAAGACTTAAACGACCACATGCAAAGGGTTCATTATCATTTCAGTCAATTGCTGGTTTCGGAGGAACAGGAAAACCCGGATAAAGAGACACGGGATCTTAAAGAATTATGGATCAATATTAATGATCCTCAATTTGCTGCAGATTCTATAGCCATTGGTCGTTTTAAGGAACCTGACAGGGTATTAAGTATTTTAAGATCTCTTGAAGAACATCCCAATACCAAAAGGCTGACATCCAATGGAAGGAAAAAACTGGCAAGGCTGATTCCGGTTCTGCTTAGGAAGATCGGTGAGCAAAATGACCCCGATGCTGTCTTGGTCAAATTAATTGATTTAATTATCACTATTGAAAGAAGAACCTGCTATCTGTCTTTGCTCATAGAAAACAAACGGGCGCTTGAAACATTGATTACTCTTGCTCAGAAAAGCCCCTGGATTATTTCTTTCCTTTCAAAGCATCCAGTATTGCTGGATGAACTCATGCATCCTGCCACGCTCTATTCTCCACCTGACAGACAGGCCCTGGAAAAAGAGCTGAAGAACCGTATGGCAAGTATCCCGCCAGGCGATGTTGAGTTTTTAATCGAGGAACTGTGTATTTTCAGGCAAGTCAATTACCTGCGGGTTTCTGCAGCAGATATAAGTGGAAATTATCCCTTAATGAAAGTCAGTGATCATTTGACATATATTGCAGAGACTGTTCTTGCTCAAGTGCTTTTAAGTTCATGGGATATTGTGGCACAAAAATATGGTATTCCGCAGGGGTTGTCAGATGGGAACCTCTATCATTGCGGGTTTGTTGTTATCGTATACGGTAAAGTAGGCGGCCTTGAAATGGGGTATAAATCAGATATTGATATTGTCTTTTTGCATAAGGGAAAATCAGGGGTTACACAGGGAAAAGCGAAGAAGAGCATTGATAATATCCGGTTTTATTCAAACCTGGGACAGAGAATCATTAATGCTTTAACCCTGCATACTCCTGCAGGTACTTTATATGGAGCAGATATGAGGCTGCGACCGGGGGGTAATTCCGGAATGATTGTCTCCCACATCGATGCCTTTGAAGATTATTTGAAAAATCAGGCTTGGACATGGGAGCATCAGGCATTGATCAGGGCCAGGCCTGTTGCAGGCGATAAAGCGCTTTGTTCAAGGTTCAATGAGATCAGAAAGACTGTTCTGACAGAAAAAAGGGATGCCAAAGCATTAAAAAAAGAAGTCGGTGATATGCGGGAACGAATGCGGGACGAGCGCTTAAAATACAAAAAGGATTTTTTTGATTTAAAGCAATCAAAGGGCAGTATTGTGGATATTGAGTTTCTGGTTCAATATTTAATTTTAAAAAATGCCCATGCCTGTCCTGATATAATTATCTGGACAGATAATATCCGGCTTTTAGAAAGCCTTGATGGAGAAGGGATCATAACAGGATGTGAGAGTGAACGACTCCAAAATGCCTATCTTGTCATGCGAAAGGCCATACACAGGCTTAATCTCCAGGAGAAGAGCCTTGAGATTCCCCAAACTCATTTTTTAGAAATGAGAGAACATGTTATTGATATATATGATAAATATTTAGCAGGTTAAGAAATCAAAACAAGGCTGAGCCAGGGCCAGTAGGTAATGATAAGGACGGCCAGAAGCAGTACCAGCATAAACGGGATAGTGGCTTTGTAAATATCAATAATGGGTTTATTAAACCGGTACCCGGCAATGAACAGATTCATCCCCACAGGCGGGGTAAAATACCCGATCTGCATATTGGCAAGAAAAATGATACCCAGATGAACGGGATCAACCCCATATTCCAATGCAACCGGCAGCATCAGAGGGACCATGATAATAATGGCTGAAAAAATATCCAGCATGGCTCCAAGAATCAAAAGAAAGATATTTAAAAGAATTAAAAAAACAAGCTTACTGGTCACATAGGTCTGACAGAGGTCAAACAACTTCATGGGCACTTCAGCATCAATCAGGTAATTTGTAAAGCCCAGGGAAACCCCCAGTATTAGAAGGATTCCTCCCACCATCACCATTGAATCCCTGACGATGGCGGTAAGTCGGGACAGCCGAATTTCTTTATAAATAAAGATTTCCACGATTAGTACATACATCGCTGTCACGGCAGCTGCTTCGGAAACGGCAAAAAATCCTGAGTAAATGCCTGTAAATACGAATATGGGCAGAGGAATTTCCCAGATGGACTCCCTGACAGCAGATAAGGCCTTTTTTAAAGAAAAAGATGTTAATGGGACAGGGGCTTTCCGGTTGGCCCAGATACTCCATAAGGAGAGAAGGAGTATCATTAGAATGGCAGGCAGAATGCCGGCAATAAATAATTTTTCAATTGAGATTTCTTGCCCTGAACTCATCTGCTGGGCAATCACCCCATACAGGATCAGAGGAAGAGACGGGGGAAGCAAAAGCCCTAAGCTCCCGGAGGTCGTTACAAGCCCAAGACTGAAATTGTCTTTATAACCCGCCTCTTTCAGCGCCGGATACAGCAGTGCCCCCATAGCGACAATGGTGACCCCTGACGCTCCGGTAAAGGCCGTAAAAAGGGCGCAGACAATAAAAGCAACAATGGCAAGCCCTCCCGGCATCCATCCGAAAAAGGCCTGGGTCAGTCTGACAAGACGTCCCGAGGTATTGCTCTCACCCAGCATATATCCGGCAAAGGTAAACATGGGCAATGCCAGGAGAATCGGGGTGTCTGCAATACGATACAGTTCTATGGCCATGACGGATAAATTAATATCGCTTAAATAAAACCCCGTCATGGCGGCAGCAATGATAATGCTGAAAAGCGGTGCTCCCAGAAGAGCAAAAAGAATCAGTATGGCAATGAGTAAAACTATCATTGCGGGATGCGCTTAAACAGTTTAGAAAAGCCGGTGAAAGAAAATAAAATATACCTGAGACAGATAATGGCAAATGAAACCGGGATAATGCTTTCACAGACCCAGGCCGGGATATTTGCAAATACTATAAGACCATCCTCTCTTTCCATCATCACGAATTCAAGGCTGAAATATGCCATCACAGCACAAATCAGTGCTGTGAAAATAGATATCATAAGCGTTGTCTGTTTTTTGATTCTGTCAGGAAGATACCGGGATATCACATCAATACTGATATGATGGTTGTTCCTGCTGGCAACCATCGCACCGATAAGGCCGATCCATAAAACCAGTACCCTGATAAGCTCGTCGCCCCAGAGAATCCCGGAGTCAAACAGGTTTCTCATAACAATTTGCAGTACGGCCATGAAGATCATTGAAAGCAGAAGCCCGATAAGAATACTGTCCTCAATCTTTTGAAGGACCGTAATGATATATCGGGTGAAAGACGTTTTTTTACTGGTCATTGGTGAGGTCTGTGTTTGAATGAAAATTTTTTAGGTGCACATCCAGTTGATCAACCACATCCCGGGGCAGGATTCCGGATTCAATCATTTTTTTTGATGCCGTATCGGCCACTTTTTGCCAATCATCTAGGGCATCCTGTGACGGGGTGATAAATGTTATCCCCCTGTTTTTCAACGCCTGGATTGCCTTGATATCATCTTCCCTGTTTTGGATATCAATTTCCTTCAATGCTTTGGTCATGACGTGTGTGACAATTTTCCGGTCCGGTTCCGCGATTTTTAAAAATTTCTTTTTATCAATAGCAAGTACCGCATAAAGATAAATCAGGGGTATGTCTGTTACATATTTAATCTGAGTATGCCATTGCAGGACAATAGCGCCAACAGGAGAAGTTGCCACCGTGTTAATCAAACCGGACTGGAGGCTGGTTCGCACATCTGCAATGGGCAGGGGAATGGGGGTTAGACCAAAGGCCTTTATGGAATCCCGGCTGATTTTATCATTGTCCGGAATCCATACTTTCTGATTTATTAGATCCTGTACCGTCTCTACGGGTTTTTGTGACATAATGTATGCAAATCCACCGCCCATGAGCCCAAACGTCACAAATCCGGCTTTATCAAGGCCGTCAATAATATACTGGTCCATATATTTTCTGACATAGCCCACTTCTTCAAGATTTTTGAATTTCAAAGGTTGTGCATAAATCTGGTTTGCCGGGAAAAATTGAGAAAGGCTTCCACCCACAACAGCGCCGCCGTGCAGCTGGCCAATACGAATTTTTCTTAAAACCGTTTTATCATTGCCCATGACACCGCCAGGATAGAATTTGAATATCACACGGTTATCGGTTTCTTTAGCAACCTGTTTTGCGCCCATTCGCATTTTTTCCATCCACATGGAGCCTTCGGGTGACAGGGTGGCTATTTTCAGTTTGACAGCATAGACAGTATTTGTTGTGAGCATAATAAACAGTATCAACACCACCTGTTTAAGAATTTGGAAAATCATGGATATCTCCGGTTTAACATCATTTAAAAATAATCATCCGCACCATCTATCAATTCCCTGGCCTGTAGTTGAGCCCGGGTATTTACAAGGGTATAGCCCGGCACATAGGGATCGGCAGCTATTACGTCTTTTAGTAATTGATCATAAAGCGTTCTATCAAATACCATCTTTGCATACAATTTTGCATAAAGAACCTTTACCATCAGATTTTTTCCTTGGGATAATTTGACAGCCCTGTCAAAATAATATTTCCCCAGCTTTGGTTTGCCGCCAAGAGCAGGCGGCAGAAAGGTTGCCAGTGTTCCTAGGTATAGATATGCAGCACCGTCCTTATAGGTTTCATCAAGTTCAATTACCTTTTGCATGATGATTTCAATATATGACATGTCTGCGATGGCATTAAAGTCATTCTTATTGGCCATGATCCAACCGGCCCAGGCATTGCCAAGGGCAAAAAGGGCGGGAACCTGTTTTTTCTTCATCGTTGACATAATTTTTTCAAAGTCTTCAAATGTTTTGGATTTAAGCATACAGGCATCTTTTTTCTCAAGACAAATAGCCTGATTGGCATAATTCAGGGCTTTATCAGCCATTTTTCGGGATCGGCCAACATCTTTTACAAATAAATCTGCATAGGCAGTGTACAACATGCTGGCCGTGGATAGCAGGGTTTCATTTCTCGGATCTTTGCTGATCAGGCTGTCGATCATCAGCAAATAGGCCGGGGCCCCGGTCTTTACCAGAGTTAAATCGTCATTGTTTACAATCGTGTCGGAAAGATGTTCCATCATGTCTGATGTGGCGGATGATATGATGACCGCGCATCCTGACAAAAAAAAGAGACTGATGATACAAAAAACAAAGATACCAGCAGATGATACGGATTGTTTGAAATTATGGTTCACCATCCGAAGAAGAATCATCAATAAATCAAATCCTTTATCTATTTGGAGATTTTAATAACAGCCAGTTATTATTCAGATTGAAAATTAACTTGTTTCATCAAAAAAAGCAACTAAGGATTCACGACAATATTAAAACGCAGATATAAGCGCGATACCTGTTATGGCGAGAATGACGCCGGAAAACTGGATTTTCTGTATTCTCTCGCCTGCGATAATCATTGAAAGGATAATAGTAACGGCAGGATACATGGAGCTTATGACAGCAACCTGACTGAGCATTCCTTTTGAAGTCGCCAGAGCAAAGCAAAACGCAGCCATGGTGTCCATGAAGCCCATTAGAAGAATATAGGGTAATTGAATTTTTCCGACGTTAACGCTAACTTTTGCAAAAAGGAGCGAAGGGATCAAAAGGATGAGTCCGGATGATCTCATGATCATGGATGCCCAGATCGGGTGATGGGTGCAGGCCTTGTCCATTGTTATGAAATAGAATCCCACTAAAAATGCTGAGCCGACAGCAAGCCCGACGCCTTTGGTGAGTTTTTTTCCGGTTTTCCCCGAATTCTTCTCCATGACCGCCATTAATGACCCCAAAATGGCAATGACAATACCCAACAGGCTTAAACCGGACAGGGTATCACCAAAAAAAATTCCCCAGATGACCGGCAGAATAACGCCTGTTGCACTAATGGGAGCCAGGATAGACATGGTCCCTACAGCAAGGCTGCGATATAATAGAAATATAGCGATAACTCCTATGAACCCTGCCGGGATGGCCCAGAAAAGAAGCGGATCATTGGGCAGGGGGTTGTCCAACAAAAAAAGAAGTCCACCAAGAAGAAAAGTCCCCACCAGGGAGGAGATCATCAAAATGCTGAGAGTGGGCAGGTTACGGCTTTTAAGCCCTCCGATAAAATCTGCGGTGCCCCAGCCGAAACAGGCAAATATGGATAATGTAATCGGTAACACTTGATAGCCCTCATGGGTGGTCGTAATTAAATGATTCTTTTGCTTGTTTTAAACATAGATTAAAGATATAAATTAGTAAAATTAATCTTTATTATCGATTGAATAAGTATTGATTATGCTACCTGATTTAAACAGATTAAGAATATTTTACCATGTCTATTCATTGCAAAGCATTAATATGGCGGCAAAAAATCTTCATCTTACCCAGCCGGGCGTAAGCCAGCACATAAAAAAACTTGAATTTGAAATAAAAACCCCTTTGTTTATCAGACGTCACAAAAAAATTATTCCCACCCGGGCAGCAGATAAGCTGTTTGACATGGTTAAACCATTTATGGAAACCTTAGGCAGCGAAATCAAAAATATTTCAAAACCAATGGACTACCCCTACGGACGGCTCAGAATTGGCGCGCCTCTTGAATTTGGAAAGACATATTTCCCGGCCATTTGTCAAGCTTTTAGAGAAAAGTACAATCAGGTGACCTTTAAAATAAGGCTTGAAGAACCGGACCAGCTCCTGGATATGTTAAATAGCGGATCGCTTGATTTTGTGGTGATTGATTATTTTTCAGCCAAAGACCAGTTTTTGGGAAGACCGGAACAATACAAAATAGATCTTCTGGCAGAAGAAACCTTTGTTCTGGCAAGTTCAAAAGAGTATTTTGAAAATACGATGAAAAAAAATATTTCCTTTGAAACCCTTATGTCAATGAACTTTATTACTGACGAACATGAACCCTTTATTTTGAAACACTGGTTCTGGCATTATTTCAAAAAATCAATTTTAAAATTTAATATCATCATGGCCATTGAAAGCCACCAGGCACTCTTAAATTGTGTCAGGCTTGGGATGGGGCTGGCCATTACAGCAGATCATCTGATCTGGAATGAAATTGAAACAGGAAAAATAATTCCGATTTTTCCCTCTAAAAAAAAAGTGATTAATGAAATTTCTTTAGTGCAACTCAGAGACAAGAAACCCACGCTGACTGAAGAAACGTTTCAAACCTTTTTTAAAAAACAGATAAAGGCAAAAGAGAGCTTGAAATAATCAGATATGGGTCATTTCAGAGGACCGGATATTCTGTTTTCTAATATCTTGGAATCCAGACCAAATGGTGCTTGCAATCCCATGTTGTATGGATTATCCTATCTTAACTGTTTATGAATTTTAATTTTATAAATGAATTAGGTGTAAAGAAAATTATGAAAACATTTGTTAAAGATATTATGGTCACTGATTTTGATACAATTCGGTTTGATGAAACTGTTGAAAAAGCTATTCAAATGATTTTAAACGGCAAAATCAGAGAAACCGGTGACAAAACCACCAGTCTTATGGTGCTTGATAACGTAAATATGTTTGTGGGAATAATCACAATGGCTGATATTCTTTATCATCTGCGGCCCACTTTTTTAAATTATGGGATAAGTGGCGACCAGGTATCATGGACTGAACAATTTGATATAGCGATGAAAAATCTTAAAGGAAAAGAAGTACGACAACTTATGAGCACTAATATAGTTGGCGCTTCGGTTGATGAACATCTTATGGTTATATTGGATCGTATGGTAAAAAATAAATACCATAGACTTCCTGTATTAAAAGGTGGGAAGCCTATTGGTATTGTATATATCGCTGATATTTACTTTCATTTTTTTTCATAACGTCAACTTTATGTATACCCCCCCCCGCTTTTCTATGTTAGG
>Ga0190329_1000504_pt1 | contig 11431 bp, 9 predicted proteins | sample 48720423_MG_FD_161655 | JGI IMG/M metagenome (GOLD analysis project Ga0190329, IMG submission 161655) | Hydrothermal vent sediment bacterial communities from Southern Trench, Guaymas Basin, Mexico - 4872-04-2-3_MG | ecosystem: Environmental > Aquatic > Marine > Hydrothermal vents > Sediment ... | reverse complement strand
AAGAAATCGAAGAGTTCGTTCCAGAGCTTTACCCATTAATGCAAGCCATGTGCAAGAGGTACAAAAAGCTTGATACTGGAAGAAGAAAAATTGAGTTGGACGACAAAGAATTAAAAGCAGAACAAGAACTTCTTAAATTCTATCTGGAAACAGAAGACCTTGGTATGGCTTTGAGGTTGGCAAGAGAATATATGGTAAACGTGAAACTTTACAAGGAAGGCAGAGTTGAAGATGTATTGAATAGAGGGAGTAGAGAAAATGTCTTGTTACCAGAACAGGGAGTTATAAGGGAAGCTAGAAACCATGTAGCTCACTTCGGATTCAACGAGAATGATTTTCCTTCACAAGAGAAACTTAAAAAAGATCTCAAAGAGATCGTTGATATGTCTCCAGATGAGCTTTTTGAAAAGTATGAGAAACGAAAGAGTTCTTCAGTTCAAGCTGTGCTTTCTCCTCTTGGTACTTCTAAGGGGGCTTTGTTCACTGTGTTGAAACACTTTAATCCGCATGTTCTTGTGGTGATGACATCGAAGCTGGGTGCCAAAAATCTACCTGAGATACTTCAAAAAGCAGGCTTTTCTGGTGAGCATCAAGTAATTTTGGTTAATGATCCTTTCACAGGTGTTGATGAAGTTGATAGAGTGGTAACAGAAGCCGAGAAGTGTCTTCAAGATATTCAGAAGGTAGTAATTAATCTTACAGGCGGCACTTCTCTTCTGGGTTATATGGTAGAGCGCGTGCGCGACAGAGTAAGGTATGGTAGACAAATCGACTCTGTTCTTGCTGTGGATAGAAGATCTTACAAAGAGCAAGAGAAAAATCCATACGTTGTGGGGGAAATACTTAAACTTCCAGGAATGTGATGAAATCAGAATGAAAAACACCAAAACTTTGTTTTAGAGCGATACTAAATAACTAAAAAATCATTAATTCAAATGCAATATTTGTTTGTTGACTCAAATTGAGTGTTATGCTAACATACTCAGAAAAAGGGGGTGTTTTCGGTGCGGAAAGGTTTCACATTTTTGATAGTTTTCGCGTTGCTTGGATTAGTTTTTGGTCAAATTAGTGTACAAGAGGCAGCTCCTGTTATTCAGAAACTTGGAATTCTTACCAAGATTGACGATTCTCCGCTGAGCTACACCGAGTTCAAGGAAGCCATCGCAAAGGCTTTCCCAGGTAAAGAAAATCTGGTTAAAACAGGCGATGATCCCGTTTTAAGAAAGGATTTCATAATCACTCTGGTAAAGGTGCTTGGACTTGAGCAAGAAGCTTCGAAATTCACTGAAATATGTACCTTAGCTAACGATGAGGATTTGGTACCTGATGAGGCAATAGGAGCTTTCACGCTGGCGTTTAGAAGCAATAGGCAACTGTTGGATTACAGGTATGGACACAAATTGGAACCATTTTCTCCAATAACAAGAGAAGAAGCTGCACGATCTTTTTACATGGCCCTTTATCCTCCAAAGCAAGGTGGAAGGATTGTAACGGCTGTTACAGCTGATCCAAAAGGGTTCAACACTTTGTTTACTTCTTCTGGTTTGACATGGACTATTTGCAATATCATAGGCGATGGGTACACCGGTACAGATGAAGATGGCTTTTATCATCCAAGAATGATCGAAAAGATCCCAAGCCTTGAAAATGGGCTAATCAAAATAAACGACGACGGAACAGCTTCAATAACATTCAAAATTAGAAAAGGAATGAAATGGCATGATGGCGCTCCTGTTACTGCAAGAGATGCGAAATTCCAGTGGGAAGTTATGACTTCAGATGCACCTGTCACGTCGAACTATTTTGAAAAAATGGTTCAAGGAGTCGACGTTTTAGATGATTACACTTTCACAATACACCTTTCACACCCTACTCCTGGAGCTGAGCTTGGTTCGTCTGTGTACTCTTATTACTACGGATGGTTCCAGCTTCCTGAGCATCTTTTCAGGGCAGATTTTGAGGAAGCCAAGAAAACCGGAAATTGGGATGAGTTTGTCAAAAAAGTTACCTCTAACCCTGTCATGACTGGACCATACAAGTTCAAAGAATATGTTGAAGGTCAATACATAGTCCTTGAGGCTTTCGATGATTACTACATGGGAAGACCAAACATAGATGAGATTGTAATGAGAATTGTACCTGACAGCTCAGTTATTTTTGCGATGACACTCAAAGGTGAGATAGACTTTGGAAGATACACCTTGGATTTAAAACAGAGTATGCAACTCGCAAACGAAAGGTCAGACATATTTAATGTGTATTTCACCCCAAATGTTGCGGAATGGACTTTGGATTTGAATTTCAGAAATCCGGATGACCTTTCACAGCCTCACCCGCTTTTTGCAGATGTTAGAGTCAGACAGGCAATAATGCACGCCATAGACAGAGAGCAGATTAACAACATCGTTTTCTTTGGAAAAGGTGAGATAGTCGATACTTGGATCACGCCAGTTCATATGATGAGAGACGCTCTTAAAAGTGACAAAATCAAGAGATACACTTACGATCCAAAGAAGTCTGAGGAATTGTTGAATCAAGCCGGCTGGAGAAAGAACAAGCAAGGCCTATTGGAGAAAGATGGGAAGATCTTTGAGTTCACTTTGATTGCAGGTGCTGGAAGTGAACAAGATGAATTAATGTGCCAGCTCATACAAGGTATGCTGAAAAAAATCGGTATCTCGGTAAAAATTGAATTGAAACCTGCAATAGTTATTTGGGATCAAGCTCCAATGGGCAAGTTTGACGCCTGGCTAACCGGTTGGGGTTATGGTGTGAGTGATGAGGCTCCAAATTACTGGGGTACAGACATGATCCCCTCGGAAGAAAATGGATGGGGAGGAACGAATTACACGGGATGGTCTAACAAAAAGAATGATGAAGTTCTTCAAAAGATGTCAACAGAAGTGGATTTCAAGAAACGTTTAGAGCTTTACGAAGAGCATTTTGCACTCTGGACAAATGACTTACCCGTTCTGCCACTTATTTCTGATCCGACGCCACACTTCGCTAAGAAATACATCAAAAGCTTCAGCTCAACGTACGACAGTGGTTTAGGTTGGATCATATACAACTGGTACATTGACGAAGAACAGCACTGACAACTTTAATTAATTGAACTGGGGCTGAAGTTCTGCCCCAGTTCTTCCATAGGAGGAATAGTTAATGAATTTTGAAGAATTGGTTGAATCTATTCCAAATTACAAGAGGTTCTTTAAAGTTGAGGAACTGAATCAACGTGCTGTAGAACTTGCCGAAAGATATCCGAAGATTGTCGAAATTGATGTCGCGGGCAAATCTCGTAAAGGTAGAGATATACTCGTCATGAAAATTGGAAGTGGTGAGAAAACAGCGCTTGCTTTCGGCTGTCCGCATCCAAATGAACCAATAGGTGCTATGATGCTCGATTGGCTTTCTGAAGAGCTTGCCAGGAATGATGAACTTAGGGAATCTCTTGGATATACCTGGTACATAGTGAAAAGTATTGATGTGGATGGAACTGTGCTAAACGAAGGCTGGTTCGACAATCCCCAATCCATTGCTTGCTATGCCGAGAATTTTTACAGACCAGCGAGTCACCAGCAAGTTGAATGGACTTTCCCCGTTCACTACAAAACTCTGCACTTTGATGCGCCTTTACCAGAAACACAAGTCTTAATGAAGTTGATTGAAGAAGAAAAACCCCAGTTCATGTACTCACTTCACAATGCTGGTTTTGGCGGTGTTTATTACTACATTACTGATGGGGAAAAGAAATTGTTTGAGAAATTTGAGCGAATACCACATATGTTCTCTGTACCGCTAGCTTTGGGTGAACCGGAAGTGCCGTACTTAGAAGAACTTTCAAAAGCTGTCTACAAACTCTCGCCAATCACAGACGAATATGATTATCTTGAGAAACATCTAAATGCGGACCCTGCCTCTGTTATCCAAGCGGGTGCATGTTCTGATGAATATGCTGCTCGAGTAGCAAATACCTTTTCATTGGTATGTGAGGTGCCGTACTACTACGATAGTAGAATAGAAGACCTTTCACCAGCGGACATCACACGTAAGGAAGCAAGGAGTATGAATTTGAGAGATTCTGAAGAGCATTTGCATTTCTTAGCAGAGAATTTCGACAAAGTGTGTGATTTGGTTGACGAGTCTTCTCCCTTCTATGAACCTATAAGTCAGCAGGTTAGATTAGGTCCCAAGCATTTGGAAGCAGAGAAAAATTGGATAGAGACAGACACAACGTTGCTAAGGCCGGCTACTGTGGCAGAAGTTTTTGACAACACATTGGTTTCAAAGTTTTACAGGACTTTATCGCTGGGCATATTCAAGAGATTGATAAAGGATGCTCTTAGGAGCAGCACCAACCAAAAGCTTGTGGATACACTGGATCGTTTAGAGGAAAGATTTCAAGCTAACTTGAAATTCTTAAACGACAATCTCAACTACAAAGCAATACCTATAAAGGATCTTGTTTCGATACAATTGCTGGCTGGTTTGCATACATCGCAGTACGTTCTCGGGAGGATGTAATGTGATATCTTACTTTTTTCGTCGTGTTGGTGAGTTAATACCTGTCTTTTTCTTAATCTCTATGATAATTTTTTTTATACTCAATGCTATGCCGGGAGATCCTTTGCTGTACAGCCGAGTTGAAAATCCAAGAGTGATTGTTCAGGATCCTGAGCGGATAGCTAAGTTGAGAGAATACTATCACCTTGATGATCCGCTGATTGTTAGGTATTTTTTTTGGCTGAAAAGCTTATTTAAAGGTGATCTTGGTTATTCTTCTATGTATAAGTTACCAGTGCTTAAATTAATAAAATCGCGCCTTCCTAACACTTTGATGCTCACTGTCACCGCGTGGTTGATTGGTTTGATCGTTGCGTTCCCGATCGGAATATACTCAGCAGTGAAGAAATATTCTTTTCTGGACTACTTTTTCACAGTGCTTGCTTTTATAGGTATTTCACTCCCAACTTTTTGGTTTGCTCTTATGGCAATCATAGTTTTCTCGGTCTTTCTTGGTTGGTTTCCAGCAGCAGGAGTTCAAACTTATGGAATAAGCGGAAGCTGGAATATCTTTGTTGATAAATTAAAACACCTTGCCTTGCCTTCTCTTGTTTTAGGATTAGTCCAAGTTGCTTACTGGGTGAGGTACATAAGAACCTCACTTTTAGAGGTACTCGATCAAGATTACATCAGAACTGCGTATTCAAAAGGAGCTCCCGATAAGAGAGTTATTTTAAGGCATGCTCTGAGAAACGCTATGATTCCCATAATAACTATAATAGCTCTTGATATACCATACTTTTTTGGGGGAGCGCTGATCGTTGAGACGATATTTTCATGGCCTGGCATGGGCAGGCTGATGTACGAGGCTGTTTTAGCAAGTGACTATAATTTGGCCATTAACTGTCTGATGTTTATAACAATAGTCACTCTGCTTTCAAACCTTTTGGCTGATTTTCTCTACGTGTTAGTAGATCCAAGAATTAGGCTCGGAAGTAAGGCGGTGTGAGCGGTGATATTTGCTACAAAGAAACAGATTGATCACATAGAAGAAAACACCGATATTGTTCCCATAGGTTCCTATTGGCAGTTGGTGAGGAGAAAGTTTTTGAGTCACAAATTAGCGTTTTTTGGACTAATTGTCTTGACTATGATAGTCTTGCTGGTTGTTGTAGGGCCGTTTTTCGTGCGGGTTGCCTACGATGAGATGGATTTCACCGCCCTGCTTGTACCGCCGTTAAGTTCAGGACATATTCTTGGAACAGACGAGCTGGGAAGAGATGTTTTTGCAAGACTTCTCTATGGTGGAAGGATTTCACTCTTGGTAGGAGTGTGCTCTTCACTTATATCAACCGGTATAGGTTTGTTAGTAGGTTTGTTTTCTGGATACTTTGGTGGAATAGTCGATAGGCTACTTATGAGGTTTGTTGATGTAATGTTATCTATTCCCTCTTTTCCTGTGTTGTTAATACTGACTCTTGTGTTTGGCCCTGGTCTCTTCAATACGATATCTGTTCTGGCAATCTTTGGCTGGATGGGCGTTGCGCGTCTGGTTCGTAGCGTAGTGCTGTCTGTCAGAGAAAATGATTTTATCATGGCAGCACGTGTTGCGGGGACGAAAAAGATTCAAATACTCTTCAGGCATATCATGCCAAATGTCATACCGATAACTATTGTTTCCGCGACATTGAATTTGTCTTATGCGATATTGGCGGAATCTTCTCTTAGTTATCTGGGACTGGGTATTCAACCTCCAACACCATCGTGGGGCAATATGCTTCAAAAAGCAATGACTTACATTCTTTCAAAAGGACACGCGTCCCAGACGCCATGGTGGCTGATATTTTTTCCTGGGTTCATGATATTTTTGGTTGTTTTGAGTGTCAACTTTCTCGGAGATGGGCTGAGAGACGCACTTGATCCGAGATTTGTGAGTGAATCTTGAGGTGAAAAGAATGGAGCTTCTGAAGGTTGAAAACCTTTCCGTTGGTTTCAAAACCAACATGGGGACTATAGTTCCGGTCAAAGGAGTGAATTTCTCGCTTCAAAAAGGTGAGACATTGGGTTTGGTGGGTGAATCTGGCTGCGGGAAATCTGTGACTGCATACGCGATAACAAGATTGCTTCCAAGAAATGCTTTTGTTGGCAGTGAATCTAAAATATTATTCGAAGACATAGACCTTTTAAAGCTTCCAAAGTCAGATCTGTATAAGATAAGAGGTAAATCAATTTCAATGGTTTTTCAAGAACCCATGACATCACTGAATCCTGTCTATACTGTTGGCTGGCAGGTAAGAGAAGTGTTTGAGCTGCATGAAGCCATGACTAAAGCACAAATAGAGAAAAACGTTCTTGAAATGATCAAAAGTGTCAAAATACCAGAACCACAGCAAAGAGTTAAACAGTATCCCAGCCAATTCTCTGGTGGAATGCGACAGCGTGTGATGATAGCTATGGCGCTTGCCTGTAAACCAAAATTACTCATAGCAGATGAGCCTACAACGGCCCTTGATGTTTCGATTCAAGCTCAAATACTCATACTTATGAAAGAGCTCAGGGAGAAGTTCGGAACTTCCATAATTTTGATAACTCACAATTTAGGTGTGGTTTCTGAGTTTTGTGATAGTGTAGCAGTTATGTACGCAGGCCAAATAGTAGAAAAAACGGATGTGTACGAGTTGTTTGAAAATCCACTCCATCCTTACACCGAGGCACTACTTGGATCACTCCCAAAAATTGATCTGCGATCTGATCAGCAAAAGAAACTCGTTAGTATAAAGGGTGCCGTGCCCAGTCCAAATCGATATCCAAAAGGATGCAGATTTCATCCAAGGTGCCAAAAGAAGATACCTTTATGTTCGCAAAAAGAGCCACCAGAAATGAAAATTTCGGATAAACACCTGGTTAAATGCTGGCTTTATGAGTCGGAGGATAGAGTCTATGAGTGAAACATTGTGTGAATTAGTGGACGTATCAAAATGGTTTACTCTTAAAGAAAGAATAAAAGGCAAGTCGCTGTTAAAAGCAGTGGATGGAGTTTCGTTGAAAATAAAGGATGGTGAGACGATAGGTTTAGTTGGAGAATCGGGATGTGGTAAAACTACCCTTGGTAGATTGCTTGTGAGGCTTTATGAGCCAACTAGAGGAAGATTCTATTTTTCTGAGAACGGTCAGAAGATAGACTTGTTCAGTTTGAAAAATTCAGACTTTGAGAAGTTTAGACCCAAGATACAAATGATTTTCCAAGATCCATACAGCTCCCTGAACCCGAGGATGACTGTACTCGATATCATTACCGAGGGATTGAAAAACCAAAAAGTGCCAGCGCGTGAAAGAAAGAATCTTGCATCGGAAATGATACAAGTTGTTGGATTAAAAAGAGAATATCTTACGAGGTATCCTCATGAGTTTTCTGGTGGACAAAGACAAAGAATAGGTATTGCTCGAGCACTGGTTTTAAAACCAAAGTTTTTGATATGCGATGAGCCTGTTTCGGCTTTAGATGTTTCTGTTCAAGCGCAGATAATAAACCTTCTGGTTGAACTAAAACAATCTTTCGGCTTAACTTATTTGCTTATCTCTCACGATTTAGCTGTTGTTAAATACATAAGTGACAAAATTGCTGTAATGTATCTTGGAAACATCGTTGAAGTTGCTAAAACAGACGATCTTTTTGATAATCCATTACACCCATACACAAAAGGTTTACTCGATTCTATACCAATTGCAAATCCAAGATTGAGAAAGCTTTCCAAAGGGATCTTGTTACAAGGTGAATTAACATCTCCTATTGATCCACCAAATGCTTGTCTTTTCGCACCGAGATGTCCATATAAAATGGAACGGTGTACTCAAGAAAAGCCAAAATTGAAGCAAGTTTCAGCAGAACATAAAGTAGCGTGTTTTCTGTATTAATTTCACGGTGATTTCAACGCAGTGCTGATCATATTTAAGTTTCGGGCAAGTTCAACAGCTTTGGAAATTTTGTCCACAGTAATCTTGAATGCCAGATTTATCTTGGACTTTTATTGGTTGAGTATTCCTTCCTCAATTTTGAATAGTTTTCTCAGGTTTGACATAGCGATTCGAGGATTCACCATCACTCTTGTTCCAGAAATACAGCCACCTTCACAGCTCATTCCTTCAATCAATCCTTTCACTTCACCTTTTTTTGCCTTTTTCAATATGTGTATACACTCTTTTAACCCTGAACAGACAACTGTTTCAAACTCTTTGTTCACAAAGTTTCTAACTGCTTCAGCCACTCCGCCAGAGATGGCAAAGAACCTTCCGTAGGGAGTAGCATTGTCAAGTTCTTCTTCTTCCACACTTGATGGTTCTATTCCCTTGACCGCGAACATAGAAGCAATTTCTTCGTAAGTTAGCGCGTAATCAGTGTAGGGTTCAAGGGTAACTTCATATTTTTTTGCTATGCATGGTCCGATAAAAACAACCTTGGCGTTAGGATGGTCTTCCTTGATTTTTTTCGCAAGCATATTCATTGGGGATAGAGAAGGTGAAATGTGTTCAACGACTTCTGGAAATCTCGTTTCTATCATTCTTTTGAAAGCAGGACAGCAGGAAGTGGTTATGAAACCAAGCTCGTCAAGATTCTTTTCTATATATTCTGCTTCCTCTTTGGCTACCATATCTGCCCCAATGGCAACTTCAAGAGCGTCAGCAAAGCCAACTTCTTTTAGGGCTCTTTTGAACTGACCAAGTGAGACCTTTGGCCCAAATTGTGACACTGAAGCCGGGGCGAATATGGCCACCATTGGTTCCTTTCCAAGTCTGATGGCAACTTGACTGATCGAAGAGCTTTCAACTATTGCTCCAAAGGGACACGCTACCGCACATTCTCCGCATTGGACACATTTCTCATCATCTATTAGGACAAATCCATTTTCATCTGAACATGTAGCACCGACGGCACATGCAAAAACACACGGGCGTTGAATTTTGATTATGGCTCCATAAGGACAGTTTTTTGCACAGAGTCCACAACCGACACATTTCTCCAGGTCTATTTCTGGTCTTTTATCGGTGGTTACAATAGCATTTCTTGGACAGCTATTTATACAGTATTTTGCCGAGCAATTACGGCACATATTTGTAATATGATAGCTTGGTAGAGGACAACCATCACATATTTCCCTGATTATATTTATAACTTTTCCACTTTTGTTCATTAAGGGACTTTCGCCTTTGAGTATCGCTTCCATTTCTGGAACTATCTCATATAGTTCCAGATCCTTGGTTTTGGAATAGTTTGTCCCGAGAATAATCTTTATTGTTTCATCGATTGTTATCTTCATTTTGTAAACATTCTGTCCTTGAAGGATGTTCCCCTCTTTGATTATCTCTTTCGATATTTTGGGAATCTCATTGTACTTACCTGAAATTATTTTCTGGAGCAATTTGATATAAATTTGTCTTCTGAGTTTCGTAAGTTCTGTTGTTATTACGTTTCTCATTTGTCCGCCCCTTTCAATATATGGTGGACACTCTCAACACTGACATTCTCATATACTTGGCCGTCTATTTCTATTATTGGCGGCTTCTTCCCGATATGACAGTATCCTGGGCAAGTTACAGAAACTATTTCTATGTCCGGATTATTCTCGGCAATTTCCTGAATCGTGGTCAGTATTTCACTGGCTCCCATCAAATGACACATCGTTCCGACGCATACTTTGACTTTCATTTTGGCACCCCCTAAAAATATTCAACTGTAACTTTCTTTCCAGCTTTTTCTAAGAGTGAAACGAGTTCAGTGATAAGGTTATACCTTACCGACATGTCGAAGGGAAGAGAGGGATTCTGATAAAACGGATTTATCCTTTGCCCCACCATTAGTGTTATTTCTTCACTTTCCGCTAACATTCTCGCCATCAGGGTAGCTCCATCTCTGCCACGAGGAATGCTTTCAACATCCATACCATGTTCTTTGAAAATGACTATTACCTTTTTCAGCGTGAGTACGCCTTCAGTAACGAGGTCAACTCCATTCAGTTTGCCTATTGGAGGAACATCATCAAGTGTTGTTGAAAGATCAACCTCTATTTTCCTTCCCAATTCTCTGGCAACGATATTACCCGTTGTTCCACCGCACACAACCTTTGCTGCGTCTTTGTGGGAGAGGAAACGATTGACAACATAACTGTCCATCACTGGATCAAGAGGCGGACCGGTAAATACCACCAAATTCTTCTTTTCCTTTATTCTTATTCCCACAAGAGTTGAATCATCTCCCGGCTGGCTGGCGTAGTAATTGTTGGTGAGTTCCATTACAGTTTCTACAACTTTTCTTGATGAATCGTATTTGACGAAGGCTTTCCGCAAGTATTCTGCGACGTTTTCCCAACCCCATCCAAAATTCATAAGATTTCCAAGACCTGCGTGTAAAACGCCATCAGACATCATAAAAATCACATCTCCGGGATCAGCGTTGAAGCGAACATCAAGAATCTTTCTGTCTTCGATGTTTCTGTAGACTCCCAGGGTTCGTGGATCTATCAGTCGACAACGCTTTACAATCACCGGTGGTGGCCCGTCATAATTTATTAGGCGAACCTCACCATCTTCACTAACAATACATATCGTAAAGGTCGAATATGCTATTCCACGCACTTTACACACTGGAAGCGTTTTGGCCAGAGTATGTACAGTTTCTTTCAGATCAATTCCCTGTTCAAACAATGTGACGATTATTTCACATGTTAGCGAAGAGAGTATTCTTGCCTTGACACCACTTCCCAGTCCATCAGAAAGAACAACAATGACTGCGTCAGAGGTTTTCTTAACCTTTACAGTATCTCCACAGAGTTCCTCTCCATGTTTATTCAGTTGCTTCACAGTTACTCCTGCCCTAACTGGCAATTCAATCACTCCCGAGTAATCAGATCCCTAAGCTTAATAAGCTGAGCTT
>Ga0190329_1000497_pt1 | contig 11484 bp, 7 predicted proteins | sample 48720423_MG_FD_161655 | JGI IMG/M metagenome (GOLD analysis project Ga0190329, IMG submission 161655) | Hydrothermal vent sediment bacterial communities from Southern Trench, Guaymas Basin, Mexico - 4872-04-2-3_MG | ecosystem: Environmental > Aquatic > Marine > Hydrothermal vents > Sediment ... | reverse complement strand
TCTTTACACAGCAGTATCCATAATGTTGTTAAAAAAGGTTATCTTTTAACTGATCATGGTAGCTATACCCTAACACTGGATATAAACGATTAAATGAAATTAAGGAAAAATATCGTCCTGAAAAAAAAGAATATATAGGTGGATTAAAGAATGTTATAAGCCATATTGATTCTTTGTCGGATGAAAAATGTGAAAAAATCATATCCTCGATACCGCCCGAAGCAATAAAAAAGTTGAACCTTGAAAATCTGAATCCTAAAGAAGCTTATAAAACTTTAATAAAAAAAGGATACAATCTCAATTTATAACTATCTAAGGATCTGAGAATTTTTGTTTTAATGACTTTCTGTATGGATAGAATAGGCCCTTGTTTTTTATTTGTCTTTCCTTTCGATTTTTTTAATTCCGATTACACTATATGAACTATATCAGGATCATAAGCCGCTCTTCCAGATTAATCTCTATAATATGATAATTTGATTTCAACCGATCTTTGGCGGTACGGGTGCCAGTGAGGCTTTGTCACACGTAAATCGCTGAAGAAGCACGATGCCGGGAGTGGCGATTTTACCTCGAAAAAAATCATGAATGATTTTTGAGGCTGAAAGATGCGTATGCATACATGCTGACAAAATGTTACTGGTGCCCATGCCGGAACTCTTGAATTCTTTTCAAATCCATGCAATCGCAATAACAAAATTGACAGAATATATTTGACAGATCATTATTTTCAAAATAAATAATAAAGCAATAAATTTTTGAGTATCATACTTATTAAGCATGAATCACTAAATCATCCAAAGGGGGTTTCATGAAAATCAAAAAGGCTGTTTTCCCTGTAGCCGGGCTTGGGACTCGATTTATACCCGCCACCAAAGCCATGGCAAAAGAGATGCTCCCGGTTGTTGATAAACCTCTCATCCAATATGCTGTAGAAGAGGCTTTTGAGGCGGGCATAGAACATATTATTTTTGTTACGGGTCGTGGAAAAAAGGCTTTGGAAGATCATTTTGACAGATCTTTTGAAATTGAACACGCACTCAAGGAAAAGGGGAAAAATGATCTTTTAAAACAAATCCAGGAGCTTGTTCCAAAAACCGGAACCATTATTTATACCCGTCAGAATCAACCGTTGGGCCTTGGCCATGCTATCTGGTGTGCAAGGGATATTGTCGGTGATGAACCCTTTGCTGTTCTTCTGGCGGACGATCTTATCCAGACAGACAAACCCGTTCTTTCCGAGATGGTAAAAAAATTCGACCGGTTACGAGCCTCCATTGCCGCCATCATGGAAGTTGAAAAAGACCAGACAGATAAATATGGCATTCTTGATGCTCAGCAGGTGGAAGAAGATATCGTCCGAATTGATGATATGGTTGAAAAACCAAACCCTGAAAAGGCGCCATCCAATCTTGCCATTATCGGTCGTTATATTCTAACGCCTAAAATTTTTAAGTATTTAGGGGAAAAGAAAAAAGGAGCTGGCGGAGAAATACAGCTCACCGATGCCATGAAAAGTCTTCTTAAGGAACAGCCGATCTATGGATACAAATTTAAGGGAAAACGGTTTGATTGTGGTGATAAGGCAGGATTCCAGATGGCCAACCTGGCATTTGCCCTTGAACGACCGGATATGAGAGATAAGTTGATAAAATTTATAGAAGAGGTTCAAAAAGACTTTTAGCGGTGATCAGGATTTTTTATACTGGCTGTAGGTTTTCATTACTTTTCTGACATACTCTTGCGTTTCCGGATATGGTGGAATTTGTTTATACCTGTCAACAGCCTCGGGTCCTGCATTATAAGCCGCAAGAACCAGGGACAGTTTGTATTCATATCTCCTTAAAAGTCGCTGAAGATAAAGCGTTCCTCCCATAATATTCTGTGACGGGTTAAATGGATCTTCCACCAGAAGAGTTTTAAAATTGTCCGGCATAATCTGCATCAGCCCTTTGGCTCCCTTTTTTGAAACCGCTTTTGGATTAAAGCCGGATTCCACTTCAATCACAGCCTTTATCAAAGAAAACTCAACCCCATATTTTTTTTGTGCTGTCTTGATAATATCATCATACTTTTGGGTGCTGAACTCACTTTTATTTGTTTGGGGTTTTTCTTTAATATATAATTTGTAATCCGGGGATGTGGGCACATTTGAAAAATGGGCGATCCCGCTGCTGTCAACATACATATAGATATCGGCAAAAACAGGGTTCAGGCAAACGATATTTAAAATAACAAATAGAATAATGCCTGTTTTTTTTAACATTTTTCCTGATGCTCTTAAGTTTAACCGATTCAAACCGGGTTAAAATAATTCCAACTGTTTTTCTTTTTCCCTTACTTTCAGGGGGGCGAAACTTTTTTCCATCTGTGTCAATTTTTTTTCAATATCCTCAATGAAACAAGATCGCTGCCGTTTAAAACGTTTGCCATACAGGCTTCTTTTTTTTGCATAAGTCAAGCAAAGGATGTCCATGGCTCGTGTCATGGCAACATAGAACAGGCGGCGCTCTTCTTCAAAATCATCTATATTTTTGCCATCCTTTGCAAAGGGGAGGAGTCCCTGCTCACACCCTGCAACAAATACAACAGGAAATTCAAGCCCTTTGGCCGCATGCAGGGTCATCAAAGACACTTTTTCCACATTAAACTCCAGGGTATCGGTATCCTGATTTAAAGCAAGTGCATTAAGAAAACTTTTCAAGTCTTTGTGCAGCCTTGCAATGGATAACAATTTTTCAAACGCCTGTTCTGCCTTATCATTGCCTTTAATCATTTTACTTAAATCTTCTTTTTTGCACAAAAATTTTAATTGGGTCTCAGTGTCACAATTTTTAAGCTCATCCGAAACGTCTGCACTGTCAACCATAGTTCTGCAAAGACAGATCAATTGTTTTATTCCCTCTATTTCAAAAAATTTCTTTTTATCTGCTGTCTGAAAAGGAATCCCCTCTTTTTCAAACACGCTGACAAAAATTTCGCACTGCCTTGAAGTTCGACAAAGAATAGCAAAATCCGCAAAAGAATACTCTTTTTGCTCGTCCGGGTCTGTTTTGCCGGCATCCATTGAAAAAAAGGAGGTCCCGCCCATGAGCTTTTCAATCATCTTACCAATGGCCACGGCCTCTGCATATTCTGTAGCGGTCTCCTTGATGATCAATTTTTGACTAGTTTCCATGTCTGAAAAAACCTTGAGTTTCTCATCCTTCTCCAAAGACTTGTTGATCATTTGAAAAGAGGCATCAAGAATGGTTTTAGAGGATCTGTAATTTTTCATCAGCACCCTTTTTTCACATCCCGGAAAATCAAGGGAAAACCGTTTAAAATATTTATTGTCCGATCCCCTGAACCCGTAAATCGACTGATCCGGATCACCAATCACGACAATATGATTATCCTGTGAAATCAGCTTTGCAAGCTCATATTGACCAAAATTCAAATCCTGGTATTCATCAATAAAAATATAATGATATGTTTTTTGAACTTTTGACAGGATCTTTTCATCATCTTTCAACATCTTGACCGTCATAAAAATCAGGTCTTCAAAATCTACCACATTCTGTTCTTTGCAAAGGATAAGATAGGCACTATACCTCTTTTTAAAAGATTCTGATTCATCACTGGTTACGACTTCTTTAAGGTTATCATCAGGGAACAATAAATTCTGTTTGCACCGGGAAATCAATTGATCTGTTTTATTGACCATCCCCCTTTTAATATCTTTACCCATGGCTTCCCTGATCAATGAAATCCGAAGCGAATCATCCGCAATGGCAGCATTAAATCCTTTGTATTCTTTTAAGAGCCTGAGGCAAAAAGAATGGAAGGTCGCTGCCAGCACAGGCGCCTTTATTTTTTGGGGCATATATTTATCTATCTGCTGTTCAAGTTGCCTTGCCGCCTTGTTGGTAAATGTCAGGGCGAGAATGTTGCCCGGATTAATAGCTTTCTTTGATACAAGATAGGCAATCTTCGCCGTCAATGTTCTTGTTTTTCCGGTACCGGGTCCGGCCTGGATTACCATAGCCCTGGCAGTTGATTCAACCGCTCTCGTTTGTTCGGAATTCAGACCGGTTAAAAGATCTTGAATTTTAACCGGCTGTTTTATTTTCTGATTTTTTTTTATTTTCTTTTTTTTAACATCCAGGATTACAACAGCTTTCTTTGCCCTTGTTTTACCCTTTTTCTCCGGCAGATTGAACAGGAGATATTTTTCTCCTTTCAGCCGTTCTTTTTCCTGCCTTGAAAAAATATTTACCTTTCCATATTCACCGTCATACCCCGGGTCGATATCGATATCGCCTGTTCGCATCTTCATAATGGCTTCTGCCAGCAGGGGCACATTGGCGGTTCCTATTTCTTCAAAGGATTTGTCCAGAAGAATCCCAAGCTCCGGTCCCAGGATTTCAATGGCCCTGTTATAATAGCCTGCCACCTTTTTTGTTTTGGGCCCGACCTCAAAAATTTCAGAGAGAATATCGGCAAGGGGAATAATGCTTTTGAACCCCTGCCGGTTTTCAGGCCTATACCCTTCCGGTCTTGTAGAAAGCTCCTGAACCCTGTTCAATACGCCATAGGTCACTTTACGCCCGCACGCAGGACAGATACCGTCAATTTTGGCAGTAGCGGCAGGGTTGAGGCAGATATTACACTTCCTGTGGCCGTCATAATGGTATTTGCCCTGATGGGGATACATATCCAGAGTGCCCTGATATTTTTCAAGATCATTTTTTTCAAGAGCCTGCCGGATATGGGAAAAACTTAAATCCGTATTAAACACAGAGGCATTCCTTCCTATGTACCCGGGTGAATGGGCATCGGAATTAGATATCAGCCGGACATCATCAAGGTCTTCAATCCGCCAGTTCATGGGAGGATCGGAAGACAATCCTGTTTCAACGGCAAAAATATGCTCTTTTAAAGACCCGAAACATTCTTCAATGGAATCAAATCCTGATTTTGATCCGAACATGGAAAACCAGGGGGTCCAGATATGGGCCGGCACAAAAAACCCTTTATCATTCACCTCCAGCATGATGGAAAGCAGATCCGCTGCATCAAGCCCCAGTATTGGCCGTCCGTCGGATTTAATGTTTCCAATGGCATCGAGTTTGGCATTAAACTTTTTCACACTGACAATATCAGGAAAATAAACCAGGTTATGATTTTTTCTCACCCGGTCGTCTTTTTTATAAATATTGCTGATTTCCGTCTGCAGGACAAACCGGACCGGATTCCTGCAACTTTCCGGGATGGTTTTATCGATATCCTTTGCAATCTCTTTTTTTAAAGAAAATAATCCCGGTTCCATCTCTTCAAGCTTGGACTCAATGTCACTGATCCAGGCAGGATAAGTAAAATCTCCTGTTCCGACAACCTGAACCCCTTTAATTTGTGCGGCATAATAAAGATTTTCAAAATCAAGATTTTTAGCCGTAGCCCTTGAATACTTTGAATGGATGTGAAGGTCCGCAATAAATTTCATTTTTTATCCAATTTAATGGTTAACATTTTTTTATACCGATTCAATAATTTACATGATTTCCTCTTAATTTAAAAGCAGGATTCTGATAAAGAACAATAAACAAGTTCCAACAATAAAAATAAAAGGGCTTGCAATGAACATTATTCAGGGTAAAAACATTTATCAATTAAAGAGAATACATTATGCCCATATTTGACCCGCAGTCACAAGCCTTGATCCAAAATTGGGATCAAACCATAGAAAATCAAGTCAGCATCAAGCGGCTTGTTGTCGCCCATGCTGAAGACCATCAATTTATAAATTTTGCCGATCAGATATCAGGCATGACATCAAAATTGATCATCAAAGCTGAAAAAAGTGACGCCTCTCTGCCGGGTTTTCTGGTAAAAGAAAATATCACCTATTCAGCACTTCCCCTTGAAAAAGAACTTGAACCCTTTCTTGAAGCCCTGTCACAAATAAATGGCAAGCATCCAATACCTTCTAAACATAGCCTTTCCGAACCCCTCCGGCAAAACCTTGCCAAAATAGATATCCCCGTCCAATTAAAACTCTATATTGCCCTTCAATGCCCCCATTGCCCTCATGTGGTCAGAACGGTGCTTCCCCTGGCACTCCATTGCAACGCCATAACCCTTCACATCATTGATGGCAGTCTGTTTCCTGAAACCGCACAAAAAGAAGGAGTTCTGTCAGCACCCTGTCTGATCCTTGATGATGATTTTCGATGGACGGGAAGTGTTTCCGCAGAAGAAATTGTAAACATGATCACCCGCCGTGATCCGTCACAGTTGAGCGCTGGGACATTAAAGACAATCCTTGAACAGGGGGATGCGTCCTGGATAGCCCGGCAGATGATTGAAAAGGGGAAAATATTTGACGGTTTTATCAAACTTTTGCTCCATGACACATGGTCAGTACGACTGGGAGCCATGGTTATTGTAGAAGAACTTGCCGATACTGATCCAAAACTTGCGGCCTCGCTTTGCCCCATCCTGACCGACTTTTTCGATAAAAAAGATATTCCCATACAGGGAGACATCCTCTACGCCCTGGGAGAAACAGGCACCATGGAAACAAAAGAATGGATACAAACGAAGCTTCCCGAACTGAAACACCCGGATCTCATTGATGCAGCAACAGAAGCGCTGGATACTTTAGCATCAAAAAACGATGATGACCCTGCGCAAAAAGGAATTTGATATGGAACATAAAAATCGATGCAGTAATGCACAGTATTTAATAGATTATTTTCTCAATTTGGGAATACCTAAATCACACTTATTGAAAGATGTTAAAGCAGAGGAAAAATTTATATCAAATCCCCATAACTGGTTGCCCCTTGAAGAGCTTCATCAAATTGTGAAAAATTGCCAGGCATCCTGTCCCCACTTGACGTTAGATGACTGGCAGAGAATCGCACTGAGCATTAAAGATAATGAAGCTACGGGTATTTGGAAAATCATTACCAAACTCATAGGAATAAAAACACTTTATTCATTGGCCCCCAGATATGTCAAAAGTTTTAACACATATACAGAATTAAGAATCAACTCCATCACAAACACGTCAGTTGATTATTCAATCATCTCTGATCCAAAAGTGTGTACCTATTTTATGGCAAGATGGACGGCAGGGGTTTTACAAGCTGTTCCCTGTACTTTGGGATTACTGCCTGCAACAACGCAAATCATATTTGATCAATGTGATTTAAAATTAATTGTCACTGATTTGTATCAAAAACATGATATTGCCTATGAAGACAAAAATGGCATTGTTTATGCCAATGGGAGACTCCTGGGACAACATATCCAATTAAGCCGGAAGATTGAAAACGGCAATACTGTCTTCACGAATACTTTTTCATATGAAAAGCCCTATAATGCCATCCTTATCATCGATGATCTCATCATGAACAATACTTATTTATTAAAAAAAGGCGAAATTTTTAATGCGCCGTATAGTAGAGTGTCTTTAACATGGCCAGAAACTAAAAATAAATTTTCCTTTCATCATTCCCAGAAACTGAAAGAAGAATTACTGATGTCATATAACGAACAACTGACTCTGGCTGAAGAACGATATTTTGAATCAGAACGGTTAAGGAAAAAGGAACAAGATAAAAATATTCAATTCAAAAAATCGTTGGATGATTTTGAGAAAACAAAAAATGCAGTGCAGGCATACTGGGAAAAAAGAGAGAATGAAAGAAGCAAAGTTGAAAAAGAAATAATTTTAAATATGAAAAAAATTGTCGAGTCCAGTATTGCAAAATTAAAAGATAGCCACTTAACTGCCACACAAAAAAAATTGGTTAATCAATTAGATCGGAAAATAAACGATGTATTATCACCATTGTCTTGACTGAACAAATAAAATTTAAGGATTATAATTTAAAAAAAGATCATGCCTTTTATAAATCATGAGCTGCAACTTGCCAACGAATTTGTTCAGAATACCGGCTGCCATATTTTTCTGACAGGCAAGGCAGGTACCGGCAAAACAACCTTTCTACACCATCTGCATAAAAATACGGCAAAGCGGATGGTTATCACCGCTCCCACCGGTGTTGCAGCCATCAACGCCGGCGGCGTCACACTTCATTCTTTTTTTCAGCTGCCATTTGGCCCATTTGTACCGGGCAGCGAAACCTATGAACGCAATAAGCAACGCCAGTTCAGATTCAGCAAAGAAAAAAAACAAATCATACAAAGCCTTGATTTGCTGGTGATTGATGAAATAAGTATGGTGCGGGCCGATTTGCTCGATGCGGTGGATGCAGCACTGCGCCGTCATCGCCGTAATAATCAGCCTTTTGGCGGAGTACAGCTACTCATGATAGGCGACCTGCATCAGCTTTCTCCAGTGGCAAAGAGAGATGACTGGCAACTGATAAAACAATATTATGAATCGGTTTATTTTTTCAGCAGTAATGCCCTTGATCTTACTGAACTGGTTACCATTGAGTTGAAACATATTTATCGCCAGTCAGACGAAGGCTTCATCAAGCTGCTTAACCGGGTGCGGGATAACCGGCTTGATGAAGCCAGCATGACTGGCCTTAACCAACGTTACATTCCGGAGTTTACACCCGAAAAAGACCAGGGTTATATTACCCTGACCACTCACAACCGCAACGCAGACATCATGAATCAGTCCCGGCTTCAGAATTTAACCAAAAAAGAACACCATTTTAAGGCACAAATTTCTGGAGATTTCCCGGAACATATCTACCCGACCCCGGCCACTCTAAAGCTTAAAGAGGGCGCTCAGGTGATGTTTGTACGCAATGACCCTTCTACTGAAAAGCTCTATTACAATGGTAAAATCGGCAGAATAATTAAAATTTCAGACAACCATATCAGTGTTGCCTGCCCCGGAGATCCCGAAAAAATCGAGGTGGAACCGATCATCTGGGAAAATATCAAATATACCTTGAATGATGAAAATAAGGAAATCGAAGAAGACATCATCGGTAAATTTGAGCAATACCCCTTAAAACTTGCCTGGGCTATCACCATTCATAAAAGCCAGGGGCTGACCTTTGACAAGGCCATTATTGATGCCAAAGCGGCCTTTGCCCATGGTCAAGTTTACGTGGCCTTAAGCCGTTGTAAAACCTTAGAGGGTATGGTACTTAGCTCTCCTATCGCATCCAAGGGGATAGAAACAGACGACGCTATAACACATTTTACCGAAAGCGCCAGCCAAAACCCGCCATCCAAAAGCCTGCTTCAATCGGCTAAAATCAACTATCAACAGCAGTTGTTGCTTGATTGTTTTGATTTCCAATCGTTGCACAACCGCCTCAACTATCTTACCCGGATTTTGCTGGGTAACGCTAGGGTAGTAAAGGTTTCAGGCGTTGTCGATATCCAACAACTGGAGAAAATAGCCACAAAAGACATTTTTGTTGTCAGTAAAAATTTTAAACGGCAATTAAACACCATTTTGGGGAATGCCGGCCTGCCCGACTCAGATGTAGTTGTTTTGGACCGAATCAACAAAGCATCCGCATGGTTTCAAGAAAAGTTTACCGTAATTTTTGAGGAGCCGATGCAAAAATTGATCATTGAAACCGACAATACTGAACTTCGCAAAAAAATTGGCACTGCCCTGAATAATCTCAAAAAAGAAATTAATGTTAAGCTGGCTGGCATACAAAGCTGTAAAAAAGGATTTTCACCATCAGGTTACCTGCACGCTGTCTCAAATGCTGAAATTGATTTTACCCCGAAAAAGGGGGGAAAGCGCCAGTCGAAAAAAGAATCGGCCCCTTCCGATACAAAACAAACAAGTTTTGATATGTTCAATAAGGGGTTAACCATTGCCAAAATTGCAAAAGAAAGAGGTCTGGTAAAATCTACCATTGAAGCACATCTGGGGTTTTTTGTGGAAAACGGCACATTAGATATCAACAAATTGCTGTCTCCTGAAAAACAAGGGGCCATTAAAAAGGAACTTGCCAAAGATCACAATAATTCTCTCAGTAAAGCAAAAAATGTCCTGGGAGATGATTATTCATATGGTGAGATCAGAATGATGATAGCCTTTCAAAAATACCTGGCCTCAAAATCCTGAAATCCAATTTCATTGACAATTTTATAAATTGATAGCATATTTTCGTTTATACATATTCAATTTTAAGAATACTTGGATTACCAAACCAAATAAGAGGGGGCACAAATGAAAGTTGTTAATTATAAAAATGTACTGCCGGTTGTCATGGACAATGAGATGGTTAAAAATGTGGCCGGCAGAGTGATGATCGGTAAAGAAGATGGAGCAGAAAAATTTTGCATGCGACTGTTTGAAATGGGTAAGGGCGGATATACACCAAAGCACACCCATGACTGGGAGCATGAAGTCTTTGTCCACGCAGGCAATGGAGAAGTATTGATTGAAGATAAATGGTATCCGGTTTCAAAAGGATCGGCCATCTTTGTTCCGGAAAATATTGAACACCAGTTCAAAAACACATCTGACGAGACATTTACCTTTATCTGTCTGATTCCGTCAGGAGCACCTGAATTATAATGAACTTACGATCCTGTGTGGGAAAAGACGCCCGGTTTATTGTGGGAATTCACACACCTGAGTTTAAAGTCAAAAACTTAAGAGACAATGATTATCCTGCCCCTCTTGGACAGCTTGAAGATGGCACAGTCATTGATAATATAGTCAATTTTCCCAAAAATGATCTTTATGAACCCAAGGCAGACATTATTTATGAAATTGCCAACCCGTTCCCCTTCAGAGGCACAACTTATATTAACTCTGCATGGGCTGACATTAAAGCTGCCCATCCTGAAACAATCCGCATTTCAAAACCTGACCCTTGCTCTCTGCTTCAAAACTTTGAACAATCCAAAGGAAGCGGAGACTTAAATATTGAAGATAAAACAACCCTTCTGAATATTCTGCCGCATCCATTGCTCATTGCACTTGCCCAAGCCTCTACAGATCCAGAAGAGCTGATACTTCTGGCTAAAAAATCCTGTAGGATTCTTTTTGATCCTGAAAATCAAACTCCCATTGGAATAGGATATAGGAAGAACCAGCACGATAAAGTCATCCCGGACATTTATGACCATGAACTTTTTGAAGTGCTTGTAAACAACAGGTATCTTCCGGATGACTATAAAAATACCCTGGTGTTGAAACCCGGCGTTCAGGGAAACAATGAAATCACCGGAGAATATCTGTCTTCCGATAAGAACACCCATGTCTTTGAATATTTAAGACGAAATTCCTATATTCCCTGGGGACATTTTGCATCCAATATGGCAAACGATGCCATCCGGTACAGCGCTCAGAATCTTTGTCTTGAAGATATGAAAGGCATCCGCCACCTGTACTACCAGCGTGCCTTTGTGCGGATTGCGGCAGACCTCGGCATTGCCTTGCCGGACAAAAGAGAGTGTCTGACCCAAAGCGGGCTTGAAGATCTCAGGGATAAAATACAAATAAAACTTAAACAAACCCCCGGCCCTTCCCTG
>Ga0190329_1000487_pt1 | contig 11584 bp, 7 predicted proteins | sample 48720423_MG_FD_161655 | JGI IMG/M metagenome (GOLD analysis project Ga0190329, IMG submission 161655) | Hydrothermal vent sediment bacterial communities from Southern Trench, Guaymas Basin, Mexico - 4872-04-2-3_MG | ecosystem: Environmental > Aquatic > Marine > Hydrothermal vents > Sediment ... | reverse complement strand
AACACATTATTGACAACACTCAATTGCTCTGTGGATAATTTTATGGCAAGCTTTATCAGCACTTCTTCAAGGATTTGATCTTTGTTGATTTGCTGGGAAGTTACCGGCATGGACAAAATGGCTTTTGTCCTTGATGCAATACCTGATTCAGCTCTGTAAAGTCTTGAAAAATAAACTTTTATATCATCTTCATCCGGTTCGGTCTTGATTTCATCAGAATCAATCAATGCTTCCAGCGCCTGCTCAAATTTATCCGGTTCCACACCTGATGTTTTTGAACATGCTTTGAACAATTCTTTTTTTAATGTATAAACATGCCCCTCCTTTTCAAATAACAAAAGTACATAGATCAGGCAGGCTTGAAGACGATTTTTATCGTCTTTTTTAACCCCGGCTTTCATTGCAATCATATCTGCTATGGCAAACCCTATTTGGGGGATATCCTTTGCTATAACATAAGGGTCCTGCTGCAAAATATTCAGGGCCTCTGGCCCATAGGTTTGAAGAATAGCGGCGGCATGGTACACACCCACATCATTTTCCTGGAGAAATTGCATAACTCTTCTAACGGCATGGTGCTTGTTCCAGGCCTGCTCAATAAGTTTTTTCTTGGCCTCTCCGATACCGTGAATTTGCTTTAATTTTTCAGGCTCGTTTTCAATGATATCCAGAGTTCTCTCTTCAAACCGATCTACTATTTTATCGGCCAGTGATTTACCGATTCCCTTAATCATGCCCGAACCAAGATATTTACGAATTCCTGAAACCGTGGCCGGCAAAAGAACTTTATAGACTTCTACTTTGAACTGATCCCCATATTTGGGGTGAGTGGTCCATTTCCCTGAAACCTCAAGGTTTTCACCTTCAAATACACCGGCAAGATGGCCTACAACGGTAACAGGTTCACTGATTTTAGCGATTCGAAGTTTCGCAATCGTATAATGATTGTCCTGATTCTGATAAGTCAGTCGGTCTAAAATGCCTTTGATAGTGATCATCTAAACTTTTACATTATTCTGCAACTGCAAAGGCACTGTCAAAGCCTTGTGCGATAATTTTTCCACTGAATCGTATGGCATCTTTCAAATTGGTAAACCTGCCGATTCTCACCCGGTAAAACGTCCCCCGATCATCCGTAAATGTAGTAATATGAGCATTTTGATAAGTTGTTGATAATTTATATCGATATTTTTCTGCATTGTCTTTGACCTGGAAAGCCCCCACCTGGACAGTGAAGTTGCCTTTCCAGTAATCAACGGGTTTAAAGGCAATCGGATCTTTTGTTTTCTTGGAATACGATGTGGCTCTTCCAAGGGCGGTCACTCTTACTTTTGCTGTCCCGGAACCTACAATTTCAAGCCGTTTTGCCCCCGTGTAAGAAAGGTCAATAATCCTTCCGGAAACAAATGGACCGCGGTCATTAATCCTCACCACAATTTTCCGATCATTTTTAAGGTTCTGGACACTGACCCAGGTATTCATGGGGAGTGTTTTGTGAGCAGCCGTCATGGCATACATGTTATACGTTTCGCCATTGGAAGTTTTTCTACCATGAAATTTTCTGCCATACCAGGATGAAATCCCGGTCTGGACAAATCCGCTGGCACTGGCAATCGGGGTATATTGAACCCCTTTTATTTTATAAGGTCGCTGAGTTGCTGAACTTTTTTGGCCGGTGGATGATGATGGTATTGATGATTTTGAAGGCGGGATATGGGCTTTCTTATATGGCGTATCAAGCGTGCTTGCACAACCGAAAAGGGCCAATGAAAATAATATCATAATCTGAGTTTTGAACATACACGATTTCTCCATCATATCTAACGATATCAGTCAAGCGCTAATTCTAATACATCTTTCATTTTATCAACAAAATAGAAATCAATGGAACCTCTTATATGATCCGGCACATCCTCCATATCTTTTTGATTCCATAACGGCAGGATAATCTTCTTGATTCCTGCCCTGTGGGCTGCGATAACCTTTTCCTTTATTCCGCCCACCGGCAGAATCTCTCCTCTAAGGGTAATCTCTCCACTCATAGCCAGGCGCTTTTTCACAACCCGTCCTGTCATCAGGGAAACAAGACAGGTCAACATGGCCACACCGGCAGAAGGACCGTCCTTGGGGATAGATCCTTCGGGCACATGGATATGGAGATCATGGCTGCCAAAAAAGGAGTCTTCCACTTTTAATTTTTTTGCGTTGGCCCGGATAAAACTTAAGGCCGTGCTGGCAGATTCCTTCATAACATCCCCAAGCTGTCCTGTTAAGGTAAGCCCTTTTCCGCCTTTCATGGCTACCGCCTCAATAAAAAGAATCTCTCCGCCATAGGGAGTCCAGGCAAGGCCCACAACAACCCCGGGTTTCTCTATCCTCAAGACCAGATCCGGCATATTGATTGCCGGCCCCAGATATTCATGAAGATCTTTTTGTCCCACAACCAGGTTTTTGGCTTCTCCTTCAGCAATCTTGCTTGCAACCCCTCTGCACACAGATCCGATATGTCTCTCCAGATTTCTTAAGCCGGATTCCCTTGTATATCCTGAAATAATCTTTTTAACCGCACCGGACGTAATTTTAATCTGGGTCGCATTAAGACCGTTGGCTTCCCTTTGCCTGGGAATTAGATATCGTGTGGCAATTTTTAATTTTTCTTCTTCCGTATAACCGCTCAATTCCAAAATTTCTATCCTGTCCCGCAGGGGGGCCGGAATCGTATAAAGTACATTTGCTGTAGTTAAAAACATTACATCGGAAAGGTCAAAAGGCACATTCAAATAGTGATCTGAAAATGAAAAGTTCTGCTCCGGATCTAGGACCTCCAGAAGGGCGGAAGAAGGATCGCCATGATAGGATGAATCCATCTTGTCTATTTCATCCAGCATGAATACGGGATTTTTTGTACCGGTTTTTCTCAAATGCTGAATAATCCTTCCCGGAAGTGCACCCACATAGGTCCTTCTATGGCCCCTGATTTCAGCTTCATCGCGAACCCCGCCCAGGGAAATTCTGACAAACTGTCTGCCCAGGGCCCTCGCAATGGACCTGCCAAGGGATGTTTTCCCCGTTCCGGGAGGACCGGCAAAGCAGAGGATCGGGCCTTTGGAATCATTTTTCAGTTTTCGAACGGCCAGGTATTCAAGAATCCTTTTTTTCGGCTTTTCAAGGCCATAATGATCATTGTTCAGTATTCTTCTTGCCTCTTTAATGTCGAGATTATCTTTAGATCGCTTATTCCAGGGTAAGGATGTCAACCAATCCAGATAGGTGGATGCCACTACATATTCAGAAGATGACGGATGCATTCTTGACAGGCGTCGCAACTCCCGTTCCGCTTCTTTTTGTGCCTCTTGCGGCAACCTTTTTTCTTCAATTATAGCCTGATATTCTTTTATCTCAACACTTTCGTCTTCTGTTTCACCCAGTTCTTCCTTTATGGCTTTCAGCTGCTGGCGAAGATAGTATTCCCGCTGCTGTTTATCCATATCTTCTTTTACCTGGCTCTGGATTTTGGACCCCATTTCAAGGATCTCCAATTGGTCATTGACCAGCCGGGTCACTTTTTTCAATCGTTTATTGACATCCAAAAGCTCGATAACTTTCTGCTTTTCCAAGACAGGTGCATTGATGGTGGAGGCCACCATGTCCGCAAGAATATTGGGCTCCTGCAATGATTTGATCATATGACCCATTTCTGAGGGAAGCCCCGGAGACAGCGATACAATTTTCTCATACTGTTCAATAATATTGGCCATCAAGGCTCTATTTTCTTTATTTTTGCCATTATTTTTGCTTTCCATGACACCAATTTGGGCCTGCATATATTTTTTGTCCTGAAGGAATTTTATGACCCTGAAACGGCTTAAGCCCTGTATTAAAAGTTGGGCTTTATCATCTTCCATTTTGGACATTTTTAAAATAACAGCGACTGTACCGATTCGATAAAGATCGTCTGCCGTATGTTTGGAATCAATATCAGATCGCTTGGATAATAACAGCCCCAGCATTCGGTTCCCGGACATGGCTTCATCAATCAGCTCGACGGCTTCATTTTGAATCAATACCAGGGGCAACACCATTTTAGGAAAAAGATTGGTTTCAACAATGGGAAGGATGGGAATGATATCCGGGATGTTATCTGATGTTATATTGCGTGAAGAATGCCTGAGATCATCCATTATAGTCTGGTTCCTTTTGGAATCTATGGCTTAAATGAAATCCAGGGAAATATTTCGTTTTCGCTTAATCTTTTCACTAAACAGTTTTCCCAAAGTAAGCTCCAAAAATCCATTTAAAAATGTGGCAGATACTTTTTCAACATCAATCATATTTGGCAGATAAAGAATTCGCTCAAACTGTCCGAATTGTATTTCTGCAAGCCGGTATGTAGCTGTCTGATCCTGATGATTACTTCTCCTGCTTCCTGACATTTTGACGGCTTTGTTACTCACTTCAATAACAATATCTTCTTTTCTTACACCCGCTATCTCAGCTTGGATAATAATCTCACTTCTTGTTTCAAATATATCCATCTGAGGTTTCCACACTTGTTTTGAAAAACAAAACATGGGATTGACAGAATGAAACATCTCTTCAAAAGATTTCTCTTCAGTAGATTGTGTTTCAATATTATCCCCAAACCGAATTTCTATGTGTTTCATATAAAACTCCTGATGACACCGTTAAATCCATCATCTGATGATTTAATGAGAATACCATTTGAGTCAGATATTGTAAAGCTTGATTTTTTAAGATTAGAAGCAGATTTTGATGAGATTTAGCTTTTCAATGGACTTGGATAATCCGATGACCTTGGCCAGGTCAAGATATACAGGCAAGCCTGCCAGGGCTGTCATGCCGCTTTGAGTTTTTTCTTCTTCATACTTGTAATGGTAATAGGCCTTGTGACATAATATGTTTCACCTCGTTGATGATAAGTTTTTGCTTGCACAAACATTCTATCTGCTTGCGCCATCAAGCGCAACGAGGTTTTTTATTTTTTTGATGGTGAATTGGGGTTGATCATGGGTTTAAAAACGGAGTGAAAAAGTGATGACGATTCAAAAAAATGGACTGTTTTGGTATGCTTTAATCGGTATTTTTTTGATTTTTTTTTCAGGCTGTGCCAGCCTGGATAAGGCCGATTGCCGTCAGGGGGACTGGTTTGGAATCGGGTATGAGGACGGTGTCAGGGGATGTCCGGCATCACAAATCGGGAACCATAGAAAAGCCTGCTCAAAGTATGGGGTGAAACCCGATTACCAGGAATATGAAAGCGGGCGGATCAAAGGCCTGGAAAAATATTGTACTGCGCAAAACGGTTACCGGTTGGGGAAAAAAGGATATCGATACAATGCGGTCTGTCCGGATCATATGAAAGATCCTTTTCTGGAGGCCTATCACCTGGGAAAGACTGTTCATCAGATCAAGAAGGATATTAAAGCCACCCAAAGAAAAATAAACCATCTAAAAACTGATATTCAAAAAAATAAAGAAAAAATTTCAGGCAAGGAAAAGGAGCTGGTCAAAGACGGTATTAAAAGTAGTAAAAGAAAAATAATTTTAGAAGATATTCGGTCTCTTGAAGAGGATATTAAAGAAAATCGATCTCAAATAAGGCACTTTCGGCAAATGGTCGAGGAGAATGAATTTGACCTTGACCGGATTGAGTCACATATCGAATTTGATTAATATCCTCTTTTGATTGTTGTGCAGTACTTTTATTCCAATAAGCCGTAGGTCGTAACTATTTTATGCATTTTCAACTCCGGTTTATACAGATGGGTGAACTGGATCATTTGCTTGTGCTTGGAAAATATGGCATGGAGTTCATCAAATCTTTTCCAGCCGTTATCCACAAGTTTTTTATATTTTTTTTCAAGATGTTTATTCACATCATCATTGCCTGCCTGGGTCATGTCCGACAGTTTATAAGAGATCTTATACCCGTCCGCACTGGATTTGACTTTTTCAAACTCAGCACCGGGATATGCTGTAATCCCAAAGCCAGCCAATTTTTTTTCCAACCCCTCTTTTGTCAACAAAGGATCAACGGCTTTTTTCTCCACGACAGCCTGCTTTTTTTGAACCGGTGCTTTATTGTCTGCCTCATCTGTCTTTTGAGATGAACAACCGCTAAATGCAAAAATCAGGGCCGCCAATCCCACAAAAATTAATTTTTTCATCCTGCTGTACCTCCTTTACGGTAATTATTTTTTATGAACTTGAACTGTTTCTTAGAAACGCTTCAAGTTTATCCAGATTTTCTTGAGATGCTCTGGGAATAGTTTTCATTTTTTTATAATATTGCGCTGCCTTTTCAAATAATACCCGTTTTTCCGTTCCTTTTTGTTTTTCCGCCAGAATAATATATGCATGGGCTGCGTATCTTATATTTTCATCAATGGGGTCCAGTCCTGCCGCTTTAACAGCCATATCCCTGCCCCGTTCATCATCATTCTCCTGCCAGGCGATAACAGCAAGATTCCGATAGGCCAGGGCATAATTTTTATTTAACTCGACAGCCTTTTTCAAGGCCTTTATAGCGGTCTCATTTTCCTTGAGCTTATAACAGGATACACCGTAATCGTTCCAGATGACTTCATTTTCCGGGAGACATTGAAGAGCCTTTTCATACAACTCTTTTGCCTGTTTATATTCAAGCTTTAACAAAAACTGATAAGCTTCTTTTGCCAGGGCAATACAGTCGGTATCTTTGCTGGTTCCATACCGGGTCAGCACATCACGCTCTTTATCACCGGCATCCTTTTTACCGTCCCGCAGGGTCAATTGATATTGTCTTTGACATAAACGTTCGAATCCGGGTTCCTGTTCAAATTGAAGGATATATGTTCCCGGTGTTTTAATATTTATCGTACAGGGAAGAAAAAGTTCTTCAATAACCTCAGTCCGGCCATCGGAAGAAAGGAGCTTTCCTTTGATCGGGATTTTTTCTCCTTCGGATTTGATCATATCACAGAATATTTCTCCGGGATTCTGGACGGTAAACCTATAATTATCTTGATCAAATCTTGGCAGTAAAAGTGCTTTTATGGTCTGGTTTAATTTTATGGGAGCTGCCTTTAACGGGGTATCATTGGGTTCAAAAGGGTCTTTCTCATCCGGTATAAAACCAACTTGAAGATTCGCAGGAGGATCTATTATATACTTGTGATCTTCACTTTTTGTAGAAAGACTTATCAATTTTTTACTATCAATCCGAACAGCAGCCGGTAAGTAAATCGTTGGCCCTTCTCCTTTTCCATCAGAATCATAATGATAAAAAGCAACATCAAATGGAATATTTCGATCATGGTTGAACACCACATATCCGGGCTGATCACTATTTACCAGGTAATAATCTTCATCGCCACTTGAATATGCTATCGGAATTGATTTACCCGGCTGAATCTTATAGGCTGTTTCAGGTGTGTTATTGGGCTCGCCGACATCCCGGGCTTCATGAAATCTCAGGGTAAATTGATAATACAGACGGTTCCAACCGTTCTGACCGACCAGTTCGATATAATATTGACCCGGGATAAGATAAGAAGTCGCAGGGGGAGCATAAAACCCAATCCCCTTTTTTTGCTGATTAAAGATGCTGTAATGGATATCAACCCCATGCTCTTTTTTGCTGTCGATAAGCGGCGAAATAAGCTCTTTAGACAATACTTCCAGATATCCGGGAGTTTTTATCTCAAACCTATAATAATCTGAATCGTTTTCTCCTATGAATCCCACAACCATCTGAGCATCCGGCAATATTTCAACTGCCTGATCAATTGTATTATTGGGTTCTGCAGGATCAAATTCTTCCATAAAATTCAGCTCAAAGTTACAGGGGATATCGCTATGACTTTCACCTATTTCGGGTTCTATCCGGACCACCCATTCTCCCTTGGTCACCCGCTGGGCCGACGGCAATGGGTACCACCGGTGATTAACCCGGGTCCACCCGTTTTCCTGCCGATAATAGCTGGCCAGCGGGGTGATGGCCCTATTCCCCTGGCCTGTTGATTTCAAGGTAAGATACCCTGGGGTGTTTATCTCAACCAGCCGATAGGTGGCAGTGTCTGGTTTATCAAATTTTACTGCAAAAGGGATATCAATGGGCGTGGGTTTGGCAGCGTACAAGGATTGACCATCCGCATACCAGCCCACCTTAATGGTCAGCGGATCATTTTCACTCCATGGGATTTCTTCGCCTGCCGCAGGCGTCTGGGCAATAATTGTATTGTTCTTTTTTTCATCGGCAGTACGCTGTTTTGTCCACTGAACTCTCGGCATATTGGCCTGGCGCAATGTTGTTTTTGCGTCATCAACAGATTCGCCGACAATGTTTGGGACAATAAGCTTATAATCTTTTGGGGGCCGAATCACCGTCAGTTCAATCAGGGTATCCGCAATCACCCTGCCCGGACCTGATTTCGGAGACTGATCTGCAATGGTCAGCCATTTATCGCGGGGCGTATTGACCCTGGGGATTTTATATATAATTTTTATCCGTTTAAATTGCCCTAACATACGCCGGGCTGTGCGGATATCCCGGCCGATTACATTGGAAACGGCATATGTGGGCAGCATTCCCACATGATAATATACCATATGGCCGGTTTCCACTTCTTTTCCCGGCAACGGGTTCTGGTCAACAATTTTTCCAACGCGATTCCTGCGCCTGACAATGGCCGTGCCTGAACGAGCCGGTTTTAATCCAGCCGCTGTCAATAACTCACGGCCCCGGGTATCTGTGTTTCCTTTCAAATTCGGAACGTTTACCAGTGGTGCAGTCCGGTTGATTTTTATCCTCAGCGTTCCCGGCATGGCAAATTGCCCGGGAAAAGTCGGCCAGCCCAGCCGCATCCGGCGGTGCAAATTTAACTGGTATTCCACGCCGGGAGTGGCATCATTAAGCGTGGTCACGCCTAAAAAGTTTCTTCCAAACCGATCATGATCCCAGACAACAAAGGCAAATCTCGCCGTTATCTGGTCTGCAGGATATGTTTTTATTATTTTATACTGCCATGTCGGATTCAAGGTGTTGTTTTTAAGCGGGGTTTTCCCAATCAATTCCTCTTTGCCGGTATAGGCATAAACCTCTATATAAGGATCGGATTTTCCCTCCGGTCCCCAATCCTTATTTTTCAAGCCCCGGGCCGATACAATCTCAACTGTCCATGTCGCGGATGCCGCCTGGGCCCATTCCTGGTTAACGATGCATGAAAACAGGACCATTAATGCTATCAAAATAAAATTTAATTTTTTAGTCATGGGTTTTTCCTCCAAATCAAAGAGAACAATTGGACTGGGGAGGAATATTACGCCCATCTCCATACAAAATCAAACAATAACATGAACTGGATTTAAAAAGTCTTACCAGGCGATTGAACAAAGTTAAAATTACTTGAATATACAGCCGGCAGGAAGATAAAATCAGGCCTTGTAATGAAGTGTCAGGCAATATATTATTTACTTAAATTTTTTGAAAATAAAAGGAATTGATATGGCAGCAGCAAGGGTTCCCAGAGCAGCCAGCTGGGTTGCAAAAATTCCCGACAGTGGAACAGCCAGGACTGAGTACCAGGATGTCAGCTTATAACGATCATGTAAGAAAGATAACTTATGACAAATACTATGAACCCGTACGCAAGAAGCTTATGGAATTTTTGTAAACTGGCTGCCTGTGTTTTAGTTATTTTTGAATTGTTCCTGCCTCAGAATGTCACGGCACAACAAAATAAAGACTGGCAGGAGATTTTCCTTTTAGACAGGAATTCACTGAATCCATACGTTGAATTTGTATCGGACGATATCAAGAATTTTTTTAATCCTGCAAAAGAAAAAGCGTATCCTTCGACCAATTTGTTTGACGGCTATTTGAAAACCTGCTGGGTATCAGGCTCTTCAAAGACAAATAAAAATGCGGCACTTTATGTCCGTTTGCCGGATACCATTGAACTCGACAAAATTATTTTGAATATTTTTCCCGGGTATGGCAAAAGTAAAAGTCTGTTTTATGCAAATGCACGGCCCAGACAAATCCAATTGTCCTTGTGGGCGGCCTTTTACCCTGAAGGGTTCAGTACTGAAATCGGCAAGTTATACATCATGAAAAAACATCCGGCTAATAAAAACATAGCGCTTGCCGACACTTTTGGCGTACAGTCGTTTTTGCCGGGCTTTGATAAAAAAGGATTGTCTGCGTTTCAAAAAAAGGCTTTGGCACAAGCGGATAATTTTTCCGGGCCTGAATATAAAAAGTTTGCACAATCCCTGTATCCCAAATCCTTTTCTTTTTCTTTTATTTTAAAAATAAAAATCATGGACTCTTATCATGGGTCTAAATATGATGATGTGTGTATTTCCGAGTTGTTTTTTAACGACAGATTTATTACCCCTTATCCCGATAAGTATTCCAGGATATCAAATGTCTATATTAAAGATGAAAATACCTTGCTGGCTGACTTTACTGATGAAAAGGGCGTTGTTATTTATAAGGATGCTTCTTGTGTTTTTACTTATGTTGACTGGCCTGAAAATAAGAACTGGGCTGTTTTATACCATGTTAAGAATGATGCAGCAGGAGAAGGTTCCCGTGTTGAAGAACAGTCCTCATTGATAGATTTAAAGAACAGGGAACTCGTCGATTCAAAATTTAAAAGGTATACAGGCAATACGACATTGTTCATGGCCTTGGAAAAAGACGATGAAGGAAGGGTTTACATAAAAGAAGAAAAATATGATATTGAATTAAGGTAAATACCATAGATTTTTTATCATGATTAAAAACCGAGGTTAATCTGAGACAAGGGACAAAACATAGTCTTGGAGGGTGTTCAAAATTCTGTGTCAGTTAACTAAAAGCTGATATACTCAGCTCCAAAAGGAGAACTGACATGACACAAGATGATAAAGAATTTGATTTTCAAAAAACCACACCAAATATCTCATACTTTGCCTTGTTTTAAAATCGGAGTTCCAGTCTTTTTTTATTATAACAAATAATACTTTCGATAATAATAGCTATTCCAAACCCTGCAATGAATATCCATAAGCTTGTGGCATTATGGAGAATAAATCCGGCTAATGTGATTATGATGCCGCATGGTAAATAGAATGCGATCAGGCCCTTTGTTAAAGTCCTTATTTTTGGAGCAAACAGAAAGGATAATACATTTATGGGAATTGTTACAATATAGGTTGACCCTATGATGAGGGCTCCCATAAATGAGAACCCATCTCCCATAAAATAAAAGACAATATTATAGGCTATATATAAATTTAGCAGTGTTAATAAACCGGCTAAAAGAAAAGCTAAAATGGTGAGTAATAGGCAAGTCCCTATAGAGTTATTCAAATTATTCTCTTGGTGATTTGATCTGGTTGTTCCCATGCACCAAAGTTATTGAATAAATATCATATTGTCAATATTAAATCATCCGATAACCCCCTGTGTCAGGAAATATGTCGCCTTCATTAAAAAATAAAATTGGGGCATTGAGGTGACAAATATGGGACATCCTGTTCAAGTTAAAGAAGCTGTGTTAAAAAAAGTTTTATTGGGAAGAAAGCCCCACCATGT
>Ga0190329_1000486_pt1 | contig 11632 bp, 21 predicted proteins | sample 48720423_MG_FD_161655 | JGI IMG/M metagenome (GOLD analysis project Ga0190329, IMG submission 161655) | Hydrothermal vent sediment bacterial communities from Southern Trench, Guaymas Basin, Mexico - 4872-04-2-3_MG | ecosystem: Environmental > Aquatic > Marine > Hydrothermal vents > Sediment ... | reverse complement strand
TGGATCTTCGGTTTATAGAGCTCCAAGTCACAGATACGCGGGCAGACCCATCAACCCAAAAGCTCCCCAAGGAAGGGGATATGTGGTTGAAATTTTCCATGATCCAGGTCACACAGCCCCCCTTGCAAGAGTTAAGCTCGAAAGTGGGGAAGAATGCCTCATGATTGCACATATGGGGATGTACGAGGGTCAGGAGATACAGATTGGAGAGGGGGCTGAAATCAGACCAGGAAATGTGTTGCCTCTGGGAAGCATACCAGAGGGTGTGCCTATATACAACATAGAGGCGAGGCCAGGAGATGGTGGAAAATACATAAGAAGCGGTGGAAATTATGCTCAAATAGTCACTCATGGTTTGAAGACCACAGTGCAGTTGCCCTCCGGGGAATTTAAGATGTTTGATCCCCGCTGCAGGGCAACCATTGGGATAATAGCAGGTGGTGGTAGAAAGGAGAAGCCTATGCTTAAAGCAGGTAAAGTATACCATGCCTGGAGGAGCAAAGCCAGAAAACATGTACGCGTTAGAGGTGTTGCCATGAATGCGGTGAATCACCCCCACGGTGGAGGTAATCACCAGCATGTGGGTCGTCCAAGCACGGTTTCTCGGCATGCTCCTCCTGGTAGAAAGGTTGGTAGATTATCACCCAAGAAAAAGAAGAAGAGGTGAGTGAATGGCAAAGATGAGGAAAATTAGTGCAAAGGCGGCGAGGAGAAGAAAGAGGAAGACCCGTAAGATTATAATGGGTCGGATGAAGGAATTCTCCTATAGGGGATACAGCCTTGAAGAACTGCAGAAGATGAGCTGGGATGAATTTGCGGAACTTCTACCTGCGAGGGCAAGGAGAACTCTCAAGAGGGGCTGGGACGAAGAGAGAATGAAGGCAGTGAGAAAAATAATAAATTCCAATAAGGTAGTGAGAACACATCGTAGGGATCTTATAGTTCTTCCTCAGTTTGTGGGTAAAAGGGTTGCAGTTCATAACGGCAAGGAGTTTGTGGAAGTTGAAATAAAACCCGAGATGATCGGGCATTACTTGGGTGAGTTTGCTCTTACGAGAAAGGAAGTAAAGCACAGTGGTCCTGGAGTTGGAGCTACTCGCAGCTCCAAATTTGTGCCACTGAAGTGAGGTGATTGAATGCCCTACAGCATAAAAGTTGAAGGTGACAAATACGCCAAAGCCTTCGGGAGGGATTTACCACTCTCCCTCAAGGACTCAGTTAATCTCTGCAAAGCATTGAAGGGTATGAAACTTGATGATGCCAAAGATTTCCTAGAGGATGTGATAAAGAAGAAACGTGCCGTACCCTATTTCCGTTATCTTGATTCTATCTCCCATCGCCGTGGAGTTGGACCTGGTCGCTATCCCGTAAAAGAGGCAAAGCACATACTTAAGGTTCTGGAAAATGCAGAGGCAAATGCAGAGAACAAAGATCTTGATACTGATTCGTTATACATAATGCACATAGCTGCTCATAAAGGAAGAGTGTTTAAAACATATACTCCAAGGGCCTACGGAAGAGCAACTGAGATACGGAGAGATAGAGTCCACATAGAGGTAATACTGGAAGAGCGTGTTCCTGAGGAGGAATAAGAATGGATGAGAGGATATTTGTAAAGGAAAATGTTCGAAGACTGTTGATCAAAGAATACCTTATGGAAGAAGCTAGAGTTGCAGGCTTCGGAGGTCTTGAGATTCAGCGTACACCTCTGGGCACGAGAATAGTGCTCGAGGTTGAGAGACCAGGTTTAATTATTGGAAGAAAAGGTGCGAAGATAAGGGAAATAACAGAGAAACTTCAGAATAATTTCGGTGTGGAGAATCCAACCATTGAAGTTAAGGAATCTCCAAATCCCTATCTCAATGCTCAGATTATGGCCGAAAAGCTCGCCTCTGCCCTTGAAAGAGGTTGGCATTTCAGGCGTGCTGGTCATTCAACTTTAAGAAGGATTATGGAGGCAGGAGCAAAAGGTGCACAGATAATAATTGCGGGAAAATTAACAGGTGACAGAGCGAGAACAGAGAAATTTATGAGTGGAACAATCAAATACAATGGAAAGCCTGCCGAGCTTGTAGATATAGGGTATGCAACTGCCAAAACGAAGCCAGGTATAATAGGTGTAACAGTAAAAATAATGCCTCCAGATGTTAAGTTACCAGATGAGATTAATATTCTACCCCCTCCACCAGAAGAGGAGGGGGAAGAAAGTAAAGAAAAAGAGAGTGAGGTTAAAAAGGAAGAGGTGAATGAGAATGCCCAGGGAGCTGAAAGCCAAGGAAATAAGACAGATGAGTAATGAAGAGAGAAGAAAAAAGCTTGCTGAGCTTCGCCGGGAACTGATGCATGAGCTTGGGGTAAGTGCCATGGGCGGCGCACCTCCGAGTCCTGGAAAAATAAGAAGCTTAAAGAGGCAGATTGCCAGAATACTGACGGTGATGAACGAATGAGAAATGAAAAGAATTTGAAAATGCATGAGCTAATCGGATTGTATGTCAAGGTGGAAGAATCAACGAATCCAAATCAGAAGGGTATAGAGGGCAGAATAGTGGATGAAACCTATCATATGTTGGTAATTGAAACCCCAAAGGGAGAGAAGATGATAATGAAGAAGGGGGCAAAATTCAGGATCAAAATTAACGGAAAAGATGTAATCATAAATGGGGACAGCATAAATTACAGGCCCCATGAGAGAATAAAAAAGCTCATAAGGAGGAAAGGAAAATGAAGGCAAGAGATATAGGAATAGATGTTAAGCCACCTGAGAAAGAATGCGATGACCCTAACTGTCCATTCCATGGACATCTGAAAGTACGTGGACAGATACTGGAAGGAGTTGTAATATCTGATAAGATGGAAAAAACGGTAGTGGTGGAAAGAGAATATCTTAAATACGTTAAGAAATATGAAAGATATGAGAAGAGGAGGAGCAGATATCACGTTCATAATCCTCCGTGTATAAATGCAAAGGTTGGAGATCATGTTAAATTTATGGAGTGCAGACCTCTTGCAAAGAGTGTGAGCTTTGTTGTTGTGGAGAAACTTGAGAGGTGATGTAAGTGAAGGGTATTGCAGGCAGACAGACAAGGGGATTACCCACCGGTGCAAGACTGATCTGCGCAGATAACACAGGTGCAAAGGAAGTCGAGATAATACAGGTTCTCAAGTATCATGGTGTTGCGAGAAAGTATCCCTCCGCTGGTGTGGGGGATATGGTGATAGTTAGCGTCAAGAAAGGAACTCCTGATATGCGCAAAAAGGTATTTCCAGCTGTGATTGTGAGGCAGCGTCGCCCTTTCAGGCGAGCTGACGGTACATGGGTTCAATTTAACGACAATGCGGCTGTGATTGTCACTCCCACGGGAGAGACGAAAGGAAGTGAGATAAAAGGTCCCGTAGCTCGAGAGGCTGCAGAAAGATGGCCCAGAATTGCTGCCATATCCAGTATAATTGTGTGAGGTGAAAAAAATGATATCATATCAACCCAGAAAGCAGAGGAAAATGCTATACAAAGCGCCCAATCACAGGAGAAGGAAAATGATGAGAGCTCATCTTAGCGATGAACTTTATGCAAGGTATGGTGTTAGAAACCTTGTGGTTAGAAAGGGAGACATAGTGAGGGTAATGAGGGGCAATTTCAAAGGTCATGAGGGAAAAGTGGTGGAAGTTAATCTCAAAAAGATGAAGGTTGCTGTTGAGGGTGTTATCATAAGAAGGACCGATAACAAGAGTGTTCAGAGATGGCTTGACCCCTCAAATCTCATGATTATCAAATTGAATCTCACAGATCCTAAGAGAAAGGAGAAACTTTATAGATTGGCAGAGGAGAAGAGGGGAATCTCAATTGAAGAACTTGAAATGGAAGAAAGAAGAGAGGAAGAGATAGTAGAGGAAAAAGAAAGAGAAAAAGAAGAGGGTGAGGAAGAAGAGATAAAAGAGGAGAAAGAAGAGGAAGAGGTGAGCAATAATGAGTAAACATATAAAGAGACTGGCCGCTCCGAGAATGTGGATTATCCCAAGAAAGGAGTATCCCTTTGCACCAAAACCGTCTCCTGGTCCACATCCTGCAGAGCGTTCTCTGCCACTCCTAATAGTGCTCAGAGATATCCTTAAGTTGGGTCAAAATAAGAGAGAAATAAAGAAGATTGTTAGTAGCAGAGTAGTTAAAGTCGATGGAAGAGTAGTTACTGATATAAAATTCCCTATAGGATTTATGGATGTTATCACTATTGATACTCTAAATCAGAACTATAGAGCCCTTTACGATGTAAGTGGAAAGTTGAGAATTGTGGAGATTCCAGAAGATCATGCGGAGTGGAAACTTGTGAGAATAGATAATAAAACTGCTGTAAAAGGTGGAAAGATTCAACTTAATCTTCATGATGGGAGAAATATAGTGCTTGAGGAGAATAAATATAAGAGCAGCGATGTTCTCAAAATTAAGGTACCTTCGCAGGAAATAATAGCTCATTATCCTCTAGCCAAGGGAAGCGTGGCAATGATAATAGGTGGCAAGCACAGGGGAAAAGTAATGCATGTTAAAGAATACGTAGTTGTAAGAGGCCCTCAGGAGAACATAGTGAGATTCGAAGAAGGTGTAGAGACTACAAGAAATAATGTGTTTGTGCTGGGGGTTGGCAAGCCAGAAGTTGTCATACCTGAGGTGAGTGCCCTATGAAGGAAGAGAAACTAAAGAATCCGATGAGAGAAATAACGATTGACAAGGTGGTTATAAATATAGGTGTTGGCGAAGCTGGAGAGAAGCTGAGAAGGGCCATGAAGGTTATAGAACTTCTTACACATCGCAAGCCTGTTCAAACACTTGCAAAGAAAACCATAAGGGATTTCAACATAAGAAAGAATCTTCCAATAGGTTTAAAAGTTACCCTTAGAGGAAAAGCAGCGGAGGATTTTCTCCGACGTGCTCTGTGGGTTAAAGATTTCAAGGTAGCCAATTACTCCTTCGATTCTCAAGGTAATCTAAATTTTGGGATAAATGATTATACCGATTTTGAGGGTATGAGATATGACCCAGAGATAGGGATATTTGGAATGGATGTGAGTGTAGTGTTCAGGAGAAGGGGTGGATATAGAGTTGCGAGAAGAAGAATAAAGAGGGCAAAGATTCCTGCGAGACATAGAGTTACGAGAGAGGAGACCATGGCGTACATGAGAGAGAAATTTAATCTCAACATTTTGGAGGTGGAATAATGGTTCGTGTTAAACTCAGACCAAAGAAGAAGTTCGGAAGAAGCGAGGGTTGTGTGAGATGCGGTAGAAAGAGGGGAATAATTAGAAGATATGGTCTAAGGCTCTGTAGGCAATGCTTCCGAGAGGTTGCCTACGAGCTGGGATTCAGAAAATATTCCTGAGGTGAGAGAAAATGCAGAATGATCCACTTAGTGATGCTCTTTCAAGAATAAACAATGCCGCAAGATCTGGGAGAAGAGAAGTTGTGATTAGACCTGCCTCTAAGCTCATAGGAAGAGTTCTTAAGATAATGCAAGATCATGCATACATTGAGGAGTTCGAGTATGTGGAAAATGGACGTGGCGGGGAGTATCATGTGAAGCTGAGCCCTACCATAAACAAGTGTGGTGCCATAAAGCCAAGATTCTCAGTGAAGAAGAATGAAATGGAAAAATTTGAATCTCGCTACTTGCCTGCTCAAGATTTCGGGATACTTATAATCACCACAAACAAAGGCGTGATGACACACAGCGATGCAAAGAAGATAGGTATAGGAGGCAAGCTTCTGGCCTATGTATACTGAGGTGATAAAAAATGCCAGTAGCAGATGTGGTTAAGCATGAAATTCAAATTCCAGAAGGAATTGAAGCTAAGCTTGAAGGTTTCGATCTCCACATAAAGGGTCCTAAGGGTGAACTCGTGAGAGAGTTCAAACACACAAGAGTTAAAATGAGCATTGAGGATGGAAAAATAGTGATATTCTGTCCACTTCCCAAGAAGAAAGAATACGCACTAGCAGGAACATGGAAGGCCCATGTGGAGAATATGATAAAAGGCGTCACCGAAGGTTTCGAGTATCATCTCAAGATAGTTTACGCTCACTTCCCCATAAAAGTCACCGTCAAGGGAAGGAAGGTGGTAATAGAGAATTTCCTCGGTGAAAAAGCTGAGAGATATGCCCATATATTTGGGGACGCAACTGTGGAAGTGAAGGGAGATACTGTGATAGTTAGAAGCATAAATAAAGAGCATGCCGGACAGACAGCGGCGAATATTGAAAAGGCAACAAGGATAAAAAATCGCGATCCTCGCGTGTTCCAAGATGGTATATACATAGTAAAGAAGGGGTGAGATAGATGACAAAATTAAAACCAAAACTAAGCGATGAGGAAAAGCGTCTCTTGAAAATTCGCAATGAATTAAACAGGAAAAGGCCCTGGTTTAGAAGACAAGAGTGGTTCCGATACAAGAGATTGGGAACTGCGTGGCGTAGACCTAAGGGCAAACATTCCAAAATGAGGGAACATAAGGGATATCGCCCGCCTGTAGTGGATTCAGGATTCAGGGGTCCAAAAAAGGTAAGAGGTCTCCATCCTTCCGGATTTAGGGAGGTGTTAGTACATAATGCAAAAGATCTTGAGAAGGTAAATCCTGAGAGAGAGGCAATAAGAATCGCAAGTAGAGTGGGCGTAAAGAAAAGGATGGAGATAGAAGAAAAAGCCAAAGAGTTGAAGATAAGGGTTCTTAATCCTATGCAGAGAGGTGAATGAGATGGATGTTAAGTTCCAAAGAAGGTTAGCAGCAGAAATACTAAAATGCGGAGAGGACAGAGTTTGGATGGATCCCAATGCTTTAGAGGAAATAAAAGAAGCTGTAACCAGGGAGGATGTGAGGTTTCTCATAAAGAGAGGATTAATTAAAAAGATACCCAAGAAAGGCACCTCCAGAGCTAGAGCGAACTATATAAAGATGCAGAAAGAGAAGGGGAGGAGAAGGGGCCCTGGCTCAAGAAAAGGTAAAAAATATGCCAGATACCCTCGTAAACTGAGATGGATGAAAAACATAAGAGCAATAAGAAGGACATTGAGAGATTTGAGAGATGGTGGAAAAATAGATCCTTCGACTTACAGAAGATTTTATCGTCTTGCAAAAGGTGGAACTTTCAAAAGCAAAAATCACTTGCTTATGCATATGAAAACTGAAGGTTATCTCAAGGAGGAATGAGCATGGCAAAGAATGCAGTGTATAGGGTGAAGATGCGAAGAAGGAGAGAAGGAAAAACTGATTATCGCAAGAGACTTGCATATTTGAAATCCGGGAAACCGAGAGCAGTAGTAAGAAAAACTCTGAGGCACATTATTGTGCAGATTGCTGAATACCATGAGGATGGTGATAGAATTCTGGTGGGAGTGAACTCCAAGAAGCTCCAAGAGTATGGGTGGAGAGGTTCTTTCAAGAATACCCCCGCAGCTTATCTAACTGGATATCTGGCAGGAAAGCTTGCCTTAAAAAAGGGAATTGAAGAAGCAATTTTGGATATAGGTCTCCAGAGACCTGTGAAAGGTTCCCGAGTATTTGCAGCCCTTAAAGGTATGCTTGATGCTGGGCTTAGTATCCCCCATGGAGATGGAATATTTCCAAGCGAGGAGAGAATCAAAGGGCTTCACATCTCTGAGGAACTGGAAAATTTATTCGATGAAGTTAAAGGAAGATTAGAGGAGGTATAAAAATGGAATGGGAGCCAAAAACAAAACTGGGAAAACTTGTTTACGAGGGAAAGATAACGAGTATGTCCCAGGCTCTGAGAAGCAATTTACCTCTCAGGGAGCCTGAAATAGTGGATGTTCTACTCCCCGAACTCAAGGAAGAGGTTATAGATGTTCGTATGGTTCAACGCATGACCGATAGTGGTAGAAGAACTAAATTCTCAGTGATGGTAGCAGTGGGCAATGAGGATGGTTTTGTTGGTATAGGCAAAGCCAAGGCAAAGGAGGTTGGTGCAGCAATAAGAAAGGCTATAGAGGTAGCCAAATTAAATATAATTGAAATAAAGAGAGGATGCGGTTCTTGGGAATGCGGTTGTGGAATGCATCATTCCCTACCGTTTAAAGTTACAGGCAAATGTGGTTCTGTTCGTGTAACCTTAAAACCAGCTCCCAAAGGTGTTGGCTTGGCTGTTGGAGACGTGGCTAAAATTATCCTGCGCCTTGCAGGTGTTAAGGATGCGTGGGGTTTCACACAAGGCCATACAAAAACCACTGTAAATTATGCCATGGCCACATTTGACGCTTTGAGACAGACCTCGATTATGAGGATTAACTCTCGCTTGATAATGCCTATTTATAAGGGAGGTGTTGAAGTTGTACGCAGTGATCAGAGTTAGAGGTAGAACTGGAATTTCTAAAGAGATAAGGGATACTCTAAATATGCTTCGATTAACAAGGGTTAATCACTGTGTCTTGGTACCAAATACTCCCTCTTATATTGGAATGCTCAAGAAGGTCAAAGACTATGTAACTTGGGGAGAAATAGATCACGAGACCCTTGTGAAATTGATAAGATATAAAGGAAGGCTTTATGGTGATAAACCAATTACAGATGATTACATTAAAGATACTTTGGGATATGAAAATATTGAAGAACTTGCAAAAGCCCTGCTGGATGAGAAAATCCTTTACAAGGATATTCCCAATGTAAAACCCATTTTCAGATTGCATCCACCCTTAAAAGGATGGGAGAAAACAAAGAGACATTTCACAGAGAGAGGAGCATTGGGATATCGTGGAAAGGAAATTAATGAACTAATAAACAGGATGTTTGGACCCGGGGTGAAATAAATGACAAGAAAAAAATCTAGGAAGATGAGAGGTTCCAATACCTATGGTCATGGTAGAAAGGGAAGAAGAGGTGCTGGCAGAAAAGGCGGACGTGGCTATGCTGGGCTTGGAAAACACCACAAGAGTTTTGCAATAAAAAATCCAGAATTTTTATGGGGTAACAGAGGATTCACTTCCCACACACCTAAAGAGGAGATAGAGACAATAAATGTGGGGATGCTCAATGAAAATATAGAGAAGTTTGTAGCACTCGGCTTTGCCAAAACTGATGGTGAAATCTACGATATAGATCTTGACAGAATGGGTATAAAGAAACTTCTGGGCAGAGGAAAGGTTAACAGAAAACTGAGAGTTAAAGTTAAATATGTATCTTCTAATGCCGAAAGGAAAATAGAAGAGGCGGGTGGTGAAGTAATCCATGTCTGAGGAAGAGATTCCTAGAAAAAAAGGTACCGGGTTATGGATTCTCATTTTTTGGATTATATTTACTTATATCTATTTCTCCATAACAAAGTGGAATCTTCTAGGACTCGATGAATTTTATAAACTCCTCACAACTCATTGGGTAGATTTTCTCATCTATGTTCTCTGGAGTGTTCCTCTTTTCTTCCTGATTTATCTCGTGGCCTCTTATAATGGAGATAAAAGCAAGCTTTATGGCTTAAAGCCTGTAATTATGTATCTTCCCACTGTAAAGAAGCCAAAGGGCCATGTTCATTTCAGGCAGAAAATAACCTGGACTCTTCTCACTCTTATTCTTTATTTCGCACTCACCAATGTCTTCATTTATGGGGTAGATCAAGAGAAAGTAGTGGATCTCTTTGAATCTTTTCGAGCTATAATGGCAGGAGCTTCGGGCTCTCTGATGCATTTGGGCATAGGTCCAATTGTGACTGCAAGCATAATAATGCAGCTTTTTGTGGGTGCAAAAATAGTGAATCTTGATCTCACCAATGATATGGATAAAGCCATATATCAAGGCACTCAGAAGTTGCTAGTTATAATCATGATATTCGTGGAGGCAATACCTCAGGTCTTTGGATATCTACAACCCTCAAATACCTTTATAAATGGCTTGAATTCCTTCGCTCCAGGATATGGGGTATTTCTTGCTCGCCTTATAATAGTGCTGCAGCTCTTCTTTGGCTCCTACATAGTTTTCTTGATGGATGAACTTGTATCTAAATGGGGCATAGGCTCAGGAATCTCCCTATTCATAGCTGCAGGCGTTTCTCAGGCAATATTCACGGGAACAATCAACTGGGTTCCTTCTACACCAACTCAACCAGTAAGTCTTTCAAATCCTCCCAGTGGATGCATACCAAAAACAATATATATACTCACACACAGCACATCCGCTCAACTTTATTCAAGCGGCCTTGAGAGAATACTTTTCGGGCAGCCCAATCCTGTTATAGCTCTTATTGGCACAATAATTATCTTCTTTATAGTTGCCTATGCAGAGAGCACAAAAATAGAGCTACCTCTGGCTCATGAAAGAGCAAGAGGAGCTAGGGGCAGATATCCAATAAAACTGATGTACTCCTCAAACATACCGGTGATATTGACTTCTGCTCTGCTGGCAAACATATCCATGTGGTCAATATTATTCTGGACCAATCCAACCCTTAGCAAGGTTCCTCTCTTAGGACATAACCCATGGATAGGTGAGTATCCCAGTGCGAAAATGGTACAGGAACTCGGAATTAAAAGCACGACCCCAATAGGAGGTATTGCTTATTATCTAAATCGTGTAAACGGTCTCGGTAGCTGGCTATTACCACTTATGAATCCACAAAGATACACCTATGTATTCGCATATCAGGCATACTGGCAGCTTGTGTTGCATGTTATAGTATATGTGGCCTTCATGATAGGGATGAGTATTCTCTTTGCAATATTCTGGATTGAGACTGCAAATATGAATGCCAAAGCTATAGCTCAGCAGATTCAGAAAAGTGGAATGCAAATACCCGGATTCAGGAGAAGCCCTGCGGTTCTTGAGAAAATTCTCAACAAATACATTCCCGCAGTAACGATCTTCAGTGGAGCTGCTGTAGGTGCTCTGGCAGCCTTTGCAAATCTGATAGGTACCGTGGGAAATACCTCCGGTACGGGCGTTCTTCTTACTGTTGGTATACTTATTCAATTCTACGAGGCAATGGGTAGAGAGCAGCTTATGGAGATGCATCCGGTAATAAGACAATTCTTTGAGTGATGGAAATGAGAATAATAGTTGCGGGAGTTCCCGGGGTAGGAAAAACTACGATAATGGAAGAAGTGGCAAAGAGAGCAAATTACAGAATAGTGAACTACGGCACAGTAATGTTTAATATCGCACAAAGTGAGGGGCTTGTAAGACATCGTGATGAGATGAGAAAGTTACCCATAGAGATTCAAAGAAGAATACAGAAGGAAGCTGCAAAAAAAATAGGAGATATGGAAAATATAATTGTGGACACACATCTTACCATAAAAACACCTGCAGGATATCTTCCTGGCTTACCCGTATGGGTTCTGGATAACATCAGACCTAATTTGATAGTGATAATAGAGGCAAAACCTGAAGAAATCAAAGGAAGAAGAGAAAGAGATGAGACGCGGAAAAGGGACTATGAATCAGAGAGGGAGATAAAAGAGCATTTGGAAGCAAATAGATATGCAGCTTTTGCATGCTCCATATACAGTGGTGCCAATGTTCTTATACTGGAAAACAATGAGGGAATGGTGGAAAAAGCTGTGGAGAAATTTATGGAGGCACTCAAATGACCTCGGAGATGGAAAATCCCCCTCAGATGAAATCGTCAGTAACACAGATGTACCTGCTA
>Ga0190329_1000483_pt1 | contig 11660 bp, 10 predicted proteins | sample 48720423_MG_FD_161655 | JGI IMG/M metagenome (GOLD analysis project Ga0190329, IMG submission 161655) | Hydrothermal vent sediment bacterial communities from Southern Trench, Guaymas Basin, Mexico - 4872-04-2-3_MG | ecosystem: Environmental > Aquatic > Marine > Hydrothermal vents > Sediment ... | reverse complement strand
AATATTATGGGTCTGGCGCGACTTTCCCTGTATGAACCCAGGGGATCTTACCAGATCATTTTTGAGCATTTGGAACCGGAAGGTACGGGTTCCATGCAGGTCGCATTTGAACAACTTAAAAAAAAATTGTCTGACAAAGGTTTTTTTGACGAAAAATACAAAAAGCCGATTCCGTTTTTACCGTCTCAAATCAGCATTATTACGTCTGGTACCGGTGCTGCTGTCAGAGATATTATTAATGTTGCCCAAAGACGGTTTTCAAACTGCCCGCTTGACATTATTCCGGTTAACGTCCAGGGAAACGGATCAGAAAATGAAATCTGTGATGCCATAACCCTTGTCAACCAATATCAAGAATCTGATTTGATCATACTGGCACGCGGCGGCGGTTCTCTGGAAGACCTGGCTGCATTTAATTCAGAAATTGTTGCCACTGCAATTTTTGATTCTCATATACCGATTATCACAGGGGTGGGCCATGAAACCGATTATACCATTGCTGATTTTGTTGCTGATTTAAGAGCCCCTACCCCTTCTGCTGCTGCTGAACTTGCCCTTCCGGATAAAAAAAATCTGGTTCAAAGAATTTTTGACTTGCAGAAAAATCTGAATACATCATTGAACAGGAAAGTTGTTCTGCTCAATCAGACTGTTTTGTATTTGATTTCAAGATTAAAAAGTCCTGAAACAATTGTGTATGATTTCAGATTCAGGCTTGAAGATGATGAAGCAAGATTAACCAATATGATGACGCATTATATGCAATTGATGAGAATAAATCATTTACGGCTTGACGCTAAACTTCAAGCACTGAATCCAAAAGCGATTTTAAAAAGGGGCTACAGTATTGCAAGGTTTGTTTCAGATAAAAAAGTAATTACAGATTCAGGCGATGTGAAAAAAAAAGATCAAATAGAAGTGATTCTTTTTAAAGGGCGACTGATAACAAGGGTGGAAAAAACAAATGGCTAAGAAGAAAACGTTTGAATCAGCTTTAAAAGAACTTGAAGAGATTGTAAGGCAAATGGAATCCGGAGATCTTTGTCTTGAAGATGCCGTCAAAAAATATGAATCGGGGATGAAGCAGTCAAAATATTGTCTTGATCTTTTAGATAAAACCGAAAAAAAAATAGCCATGCTTACAAAAGACCGTGATGGTAATATCAAAAAACAACCCTTTAAAGATGAATAATATGGCGTTTAACCTCAAGCCATACTTGAAGAAAAAGCAGGAACTGGTTAACCGGTATCTGAACCTTATTCTTGAGCAGTTTAATCAAAAGCATGAACTGATTATGGCGATGGACCATTCTCTTATGGCCGGGGGGAAAAGACTGCGCCCTATTCTGTCAATGGCAGCCGCCCAGGCCTGCGGAAAGGATTTTTTAATCGCCCTGCCCGCCTCTTGTGCCATTGAAATGATCCATACCTATTCCTTGATTCATGATGATTTGCCTGCCATGGATAATGATGAGTTAAGGCGCGGATTGCCGACCTGCCATAAGAAATTTTGTGAAGCCACTGCCATTTTGGCCGGAGATGCGTTACTGACCCATGCATTTAATGTTATATCTCAGCCGGAACCGGTTTTTAAAGTATATCCGGATAGTCAGACAAGAATTAAATTGATTTCTAAGATTTCACAGGCTGCGGGTATTCAAGGTATGGTTGAAGGCCAGATGCTGGATATGCAGTCGTATCAATCGGAACAAAGAGACAGCTTAACCCATTTAAAGAAAATACATGCCCTTAAAACCGGTAAAATGATCACCGTCAGTGTTGAAGCAGGTGCTGTAAGTGTGGATGCAGATACTGAAACAATTGAAAAATTAAGTGTTTATGCCGATAAGATCGGTCTGGCGTTTCAGGTTGTGGATGATATTTTGAATATTGAAGGTGATCCAAAAATAATGGGAAAGGCTGCCGGGTCTGATGCACTGAATGATAAAATGACTTTTCCGGGCATTATCGGTCTTGATGAATCAAAAAAATATGCAAAAAATCTCATTGATGACGCCATCGAAACAATTTCGCAATTTGATGAAACGGCAATTCCTTTAAGAGCCATTGCCGGGTATATTATTAACAGAAACCATTAACATAAATTAAGGTTGATCAAATTTGAGTCTTCTTGAACACATAAAAACATCCAAAGATATTAAACAGCTCACCAGACCCGAATTAAAGCTTCTGGCCGGCGAAATCCGTAAAAGAATTATTGATGTGGTATCAAAAAATGGCGGACATCTTGCCTCAAGCCTGGGGGCAGTGGAGTTGACACTGGCCATTCACACTGTTTTTGATCTGCCAAAGGATACATTGATATGGGATGTCGGGCATCAGTCTTATGCGCATAAACTGATTACCGGAAGGAATGATGTTTTTGACAGTCTGCGTCAATATAAAGGGTTATCAGGATTCTCAAAAATGAAAGAGAACTCCTGTGACGGGTTCACAGTGGGGCATTCCTCGACTTCTATTTCGGCAGGACTCGGGGTCTGTTATGCTAACTATTTAAACAAAGACACATCTGATGTCATTTCGGTAATCGGAGATGGTTCTTTAACGGCAGGATTGGCATATGAAGGATTGAGCCAGACCGGGGATTTAAAACGCAATCTTATTGTTATTTTAAACGATAATGACATGTCCATCTCTCCCAATGTGAGACTCCTGTCTTCTTTTTTAAGCCGAACCTTTTCAGCCAAATCTCTCCAGTCCATGAGAAATCAGTTTGGTGCATTTTTAAAATCTTTGCCGAAAATCGGTGATGATATGTATAATATTGCCAAACGGTCTGAAGAATCTTTTAAAGCGTTTATTACGCCGGGTATGCTGTTTGAAGCCTTTGATTTTGATTATTTCGGACCCATTGACGGACATAATTTAGACCATTTAATTGATATTCTTAAAAATATCAAAAGCCCCAAAGATCCGGTTCTTTTGCATGTTACAACTGTAAAAGGCAAAGGATATGAACCGGCTGAAAAAAATCCGGTCTATTTTCATGGTGTGGGATCTTTTACCGTTGACACGGGTAAAAGTAATCATACATCTAATGGGATTCCAAGCTATACCCAGGTGTTTGGCTCTCAAATGATCAACCTTGCCAAAACCAATGAAAAAATTATTGCGGTAACAGCCGCCATGCCCGAGGGTACAGGCCTGATCGAATTTTCAAAACTTTATCCGGACCGGTTTTTCGATGTGGGTATTGCAGAACAGCATGCCGTTACATTTTCAGCAGGACTTGCTTCCAAAGGATTCAAACCGGTTGTTGCTATTTATTCTACCTTTTTACAAAGAGCGTTTGACCAGATTCTTCACGATGTCTGTATTGATGCGCATCCGGTTGTCTTTGCCATTGACCGGGGAGGAATTGTTGGAGAAGATGGGCCCACGCATCATGGCCTTTTTGATTATTCATACCTTCGCTGCATGCCAAACATGACCATCATGGCACCAAAAGATGAAAATGAACTGGCAAGAATGCTGGTCACTGCCTTTCATCATAACGGACCTGTTGCCATACGATATCCAAGAGGAACAGGAACGGGAGTTCAAATTGAAGACCCTCCCCGGCTCCTGGAAATCGGTAAAGCACAAGTGATTAAAGAAGGGAACGACCTGTTAATTATTGCCATAGGGAAATCAGTCTGTGACGCATTAGATGCCGGCAAGGCATTGAAAGATCAGGGCATCAACGCAACCATTATCAATGCCAGATTTGTCAAACCGCTTGATACGGATCTGATCATTGAATATGCAATGAAAATTAAAAAAATTATCATCGTTGAGGATCATGTGCTGGATGGTGGATTTGGATCAGCTGTTCTGGAGGTATTAATCGATAACGGAGTGACTGATTTTTCTTTAAAAAGAATCGGTATTAAAGATACCTTTGTCGAACATGGCGCCCAGGATATCTTAAAACGACACTATGAAATTGACAGTGCTGCCATTGTAACCGCAGCCATAACATTACACGGTAAACAACTTGAAGAAAGAGCCGAAGAATAAAACCAGACTGGATTGCTTAGTTGTCGAAAAAGGACTGGTTCACTCCAGAACTCGGGTAAAGGCACTCATTATGGCTGGCAAAGTGCTTGTAAATGATGTGCCTGTGGACAAACCAGGCACTTTGATTGCAAATGATGCAATGGTTGTTGTAAAGCAGGATGATAATCCATTTGTCAGCCGGGGGGGATTGAAGCTCGAAAAAGCGTTAAAAACAATTCCAGTATCCGTAAAAGATTTGACTTGCCTTGATATTGGTGCTTCAACCGGTGGATTCACTGATTGTCTGCTTCAATACGGGGCGAGCAAAGTATATGCAGTGGATGTGGGATATGGACAATTTGACTGGTCTTTAAGACAAAATTTACGGGTAACGGTTATTGAAAGAACCAATATCCGGTATATGCCCTATGAAGTAATCAATGAAAAAATGGATGTGGTTGTAGCCGATACGTCTTTTATTTCTTTAAAGACAGTGATTCCTTCTGCTGAAAAATTTATGCGGGATGATACACAGATTTTAGCATTAATCAAACCTCAATTTGAAGCAGGGAAAAAGAATATCGGCAAGGGGGGGGTTGTAAAGGATCCTGAAATTAGAGAAATGGTGATAGAAGATTTAAAAGTTTTTTTTCAAGAACGTGGATACAGAGTTAACCAGGTGGTCCCCTCCCCTATTTCTGGTCCAAAAGGGAATATTGAGTATATTATATACTTAACTTTTAAAGAAAATTTAAAATAACACTATTAATTTTATTAAAATTTGATTATTAAAATATAACTTTTTATTAATTGTTTATAAGGAGCAGCAATGAGCGAAGAAATTAAAACCATGAGAAATGTGGCTCTGGCTGGCCATGGAGGTGCGGGCAAGACAACGCTTGCTGAGGCTATGCTATTTAAAGCCGGAGTTACCAAGCGTCTTGGAAAGGTTGAAGAAGGCAATACCGTCATGGATTTTCAGCCGGAAGAAACCAGAAAACAACAGAGTATTAATACATCCTTTATTAAGTATACGCATAATAAACATACAATTACCTTAATAGATACTCCTGGTGATCAGAATTTTTTCTCTGCTTCTAAAACATGCTTTCCTGTTGCAGACTGCATGGCATTTGTGATTGACGGGGTTGGCGGACCTTCTGCCATGACTGAAGAGGCTGCAGCCAGTGCATTGGAATATAATTTACCCGGCTTTGTGATCGTCAATAAGCTGGATCGGGAAAGAGCGGATTTTTCAACCTGTATCACGGCCTGTAAAACAGCACTTAAAAAAAAGATTATTCCTATTTGTTATCCCATCGGTTCTGAAAATAATTTTACAGGGTTTGTGAATATTATTTCAGGTCAGGCCTATGAATATGATGCAGAAGGAAAATCAGGTAAGATTGATGTTCCTTCTGACATGTCAGAGGATATTGAAATGGCAAAAGAAGAATTTATTGAGGATATAGCTGAACTTGATGATACGCTTCTTGAAAAATATCTGGAAGGTGAGGAAATTACTGAGGATGAGCTCAAGGCAACATTCAGACAAGGAGTTCAAGATGCCCAGTTTTATCCTGCCATTTGTTGTTCTGCTACAAAAATGATCGGCATTGATATGGTTTCTGATATTATCAATGATTATATGCCCTCTCCCCTTGATAGAGGAGATTGGATAGCAAAAGATGCCAATGGTGAGGATGTTATTGTTTCTCCTGATCCGGATGCAGAATTCTGCGGCTTTGTTTTCAATACCATTGTCGACCCCTATGCAGGAAGACTTTCTCTGTTTAGAGTGATTTCAGGAACTCTTGGCAAAGAAGGCAATATTGTTAATACAACAAAGGATACTAAGGAGAGGTTTTCACAGCTTCTTGAAATTGCCGGAAAGGAACAAAAAACTACTACCAGCGCCCTTCCTGGATCTATCGTCGCTGTAGCTAAACTCAAAAACACTTTGACCGGTGATACGCTGACAGGCGGAAAAGACATTCAGATTCCAGCACCCAGTCCTTTACCCCCTGTTATTTCATTTGCCATTTCACCCAAAGAAAAAAATGATGAAGATAAAATTCATGAAGCCATCCGAAAAATTCTTGAAGAAGATACAGGGCTTCAACTGCAAAGAAATGAAGAAACCAAACAGACGATTCTTTCCGGCAGAGGTCTTGTCCATATAGAAGTGACAGCTGAAAAAATTCAGAGAAAATTTAATGTGGGCATGGGCATTGAAACCCCAAAGGTGGCCTATCGGGAAACCTTTAAGAAAAAAATTCGTGTTCAGGGCAAGCATAAAAAACAATCTGGCGGGCATGGTCAGTATGGTGACTGCTGGATTGTTCTGGAACCCCTTCCCAAAGGTAGAGGATTTGAGTTTGTAGATAAGATTGTCGGTGGTGTTATCCCTAAAAATTATATTCCCGCAGTCGAAGCGGGAATCCGAGAAACTTCAACGACCGGTATACTTGCAGGATTTCCCTGTGTTGATTTCAGAACAACCCTTGATTTTGGCTCCTATCATTCCGTTGACTCTTCTGAAATGGCGTTTAAAATGGCAGGCTCATTAGCGTTTAGAAAGGCTGCTGTAGATGCAAAACCAACCCTGCTTGAACCCATCATGAAAATTTCCGTAAAAGTTCCGGAGGATAGCACCGGGGATATTATGGGTGATCTTAATTCCAGACGCGGAAGGGTTCTTGGAATGGATTCTGAAGATGATAAACAAATTATTAATGCTTTGGTTCCCATGGCTGAAATACTGCGCTATGCACCGGATTTAAGCTCTATGACCGGTGGCCGAGGAACCTTTACCATGGAATTTGAACAATATGATGAAGTTCCAGGTGATATGGCTCAAAAAGTCATTGAAAGGGTAAATGCTGAAAAAGAAGAATAACAATAAACCCCGGGCAGTTGAGTTGAATATAATATTTTCTTAGCTGCCCGGGGTTTATTGTTGGCTTAATTTTGAAATAATATCAAAAAGGTTTTGTCTTGTCTCTTCTACCGATAAATCTTTAAACGTATCGTAAGGAATCGGTTTCCCAATATTTACTTTCACCACTCCCGGGGTTAAAATCAAACTTGATTTCCGATGATAATTAAACAAACCAGTTGTTGCGAATGGTAAAATGTCGGCGTTGGCACCTTTGGCCAAATGAAACGGTCCTTTTTTAAAGGGTGTCAGTTCTCCTGTAAGCGTCCTGTGTCCTTCAGGCAGTATGCCGATGTTCATCCCGGACAAGAGCGCTTCCTTTGCCATTTCAAGGCTTAAAATGGCATTTTTAAGGTTATTCCTTTCTATGGGGATGCATCCCCATTTCCGGATCAGATATCCCCAGACAGGCAAAGAAAAATGATAGGCGGCCTCCACACCGATGAAGCAGAGAGGAATGGCTGCCGGAATGACAAAAATATCAAAAAGACTCTGGTGATTTCCCATGATCAGGTAAGGTTGGTCAGGGCGAATATGTTCCCTGCCGGTTACAACAAGTTTTATTCCCATTAATCTAATTAAAATATTAAATAAAAACCGGGCAATATTGAAGGTGGTTTTTTGAGGTAACAAAAACAGGCAGAAAACAAGAATAAAAAATGAAAATAAAAAAAAGATCCCGCCGATGATCCATAAATATAGTGAAAATATTTTTTTCAATTAAAGATACCGTATCATTTTGTGGTGCATATTTATCGTTGTTGGTGTGATGCCGAATACTTCACCATCTGGCAATAAGGTTTTCTCAGGCCATGTTTTGATTGTGGCTTTCTTAGCCTTGAAGCATTTTACCAAAGGATGTTCGATATGAGTTCCTTTAAAAATTTTTGGCAGGGTTGCCAAAAGACTGGTTCGTGACAATTTGCCTGCAACAATAATATCCATGTAACCGTCATCAATTTTAGCATCAGGAGCCATCATCATATTCCCACCGGTATACCGTGAGTTACAAAACTCAACAAAACAATTTTCTCCGGATATCATTTTCCCATCAATTTCAAGCTCCATATAATGGAAATAGAGTTTTGCAGTCCTGTAAAACACACCGATAATATAAGAAAAATCATTAAAACATTTGAATTTCTGAGCTGTTTTTGCCACATCCGTGACAAATCCCAACCCGGCCAGATTTACAAAATAGAATTTTTTTTTGGCCTGTGTAAAAGAGCAGACATCTATCCATCTTGGATTATTTTCAACAATTGATCTGATGCCATCCTCATAATGGTGGATATTTAAATCTTTGGCAAAAGAGTTCCCAGAACCGATAGGGATGATACCAAGAGGGGGAAGTTCTTTGGGTTTAAAATTGGCTAAAAGACCGTTTAAAACATAAAAATTGGTTCCATCACCGCCGATGGAAATAATGGCATCATAGTCTTTTATTTTAAGCTCGGAGGTAATTTTGAGAATATGTCCATGGTAAAGGGAAAGATAGGGGTGGTAGTCAATACGGTTTAAAGAAAGTTTTTTCTCAATCAACGGCAGCAGTTTTTCACCATTTCCCCCACCTGCGTAAGGATTGACAATTAAAGCAACTTTCATAAGCTCCTTTTGGTTACAAAAAATGAGGATTTAAACTGCAATGGGCTACCGCACTTTTATCTAAGTAATGTCCAAGCTGTCCTTCATTTTTGGGGAAGAATCCCATACATTTTTCCCAGACTTCTTCGTCTTCCATGCAAAAATATACGGCCAGGTTCGGGGCATATTCTTTTATGCATGAAATAATTTGTTTATACAGTTTTATTCTCAAGGGCTTGAAATATCTCATCTTATTATCAAGCCCAAGGATAAATTCGCCATAACAGATGGTTGAATCAGTGAATCGTTTTTCAATGATCTGTTTTAATCCAGGCATGAACCGGAACGTACCGATGCTGATCCATACAATATTTTCAGGCCGGACATGTTCGAAGATTTGTTTTATCACTTTCTTATATTGAATCTCGCATCCTGGATAAATCACCAGCGGATCAAAATGAAATGCGAGTTTATACCCCTTTGATTCGACACGCCGTGCTGCCTCAAGACGGGCTTTAAGCGATGATGTACCTTTCTCTTCGGAACGAATAATATCCGGTGTGTTCAATGACCAGGCAATAACGGTTTTGCCATTGTGATCAAGGGAAAGCAAAGAGTCTATATTAACGGTTTTGGTTTTGAGTTCCAAAAGGCAATTGTTTTGGCTTGCAAATGTTTCAACCAGAAATTTTGGCTGAGGGCTGATTTTTTCCCAGATAAGAGAGTCTGTGTATTCTCCTGTTCCAATTCTGAATATTTTATTTTGGGTGAACATTTTCTCAAGATTAAGGGCAAGCGTTTCAAGTCCCGCAAAATATTGCAGAACAGGGGGATGAAAATAGGCCTGAAGAATGCAATACGAGCAATCCATGGTACAAAATGTACCAGTATGAAGAATAGTATAATCACAACAGGTATAAAAACGGGTTCCTGGACACTCCCTGATAACCGCGCCTTTGTTCTGGGTAATATAGAGCGTCTTTTTCGCCTTTGAGACGGGATCATCCGCATCATTGATAAAATCATAGACGGCTTTTGAATCTTCCACCCATTGGGGATCAGTTTTAAGCCTGGATATCAGATAATCAGTTTCAAAATTCCTGGGGATGGCTTTATCAATAAAAAGCGTATCAATTTTCATGGATTAAAAATTTCTTTCAGTTCCTTATTTTCCAAGGCAGCGTGAAGACACTGAACACTGGCCTCAAATTCAGTATAATTTTTGGCTGTAAAAGAGATGGAGACGTTTTGACTTTCAAAGTTTTGTGGGGGTAAAAATTTAATATTATGACTAAATTTTAGTGATGTGATTTTTTTCCGAACCATTTGCCGCATCTTGAAAATAGTTGGAAATCGTTGTTCAAAGAGCCATGTTCGTAACGCTTTGGTTTTTAATCCCGGGTCTTTGTTTTTATCAAAAAGAATATTCTGTATTTCTTGATGATTGAAAAAATTATCCGGTTTAATAGCATCTCTGGCTGTAATTTCCATCATATGCAGGATAATTTCAAGTTGTATATTATTGGAGGCTTTAATGTTTGAAAAAATTTTTAAAAAAGTCTTTATGGTCTCTTTGTCATATGATGCTATTCTCTTTGCCGAGTTGAAAGACAAATTGCCTGAATGAATTAACGCCAAAGCTGGATCAGGCAACGCACTAAGGGTCAACAAATCTCCTATAAAGCGGACAGTAAGTTTTGTGTTAAAAATGGCGGAAGATTTTTCTGCAATCTTTTCCTTGTCTAAAAATCGATAAAGACGTCTGGTGCTTAGAATGAGTTCAGAATGAGTTAACGGTCTTTTAAAGGCAAGAGCTGTTATAGATTTTATAAGACAAGAATAGTCCGTAGCATCCGATTTTGTTTTATATACAAGTATTTTTGTTTCATTGTCGTAGGCCCGATTATTATAAATTAGGGCCCTGACCCGATTAAACCCTGAAACAATGATAAAATTATTATTTGACAACGGTCTGACAACCGGAGGAAAAACCAGGCCTGTTTCCTTAATTGAGTATGCAAGAAAGGTGATATCATCTTCTGAAAATGAAATTTTATACCGTTTATCTGTCAGATCAATATCAGACACATTTATTTCGCACAAAAGATCAGACATTCTCGCCTGTCAACCGTGTGAAAATGTCTTTATAGGTTTTTGATGTCCTGTCAATCACTTCTTGAGGAAGCGTTGGTCCCGGATGTTTTTTATCCCACCCTGAGTTAATGAGCCAGTCCCTGACATATTGCTTATCAAAGCTGTTTTGCCCTCTTCCGGGCTCATAGTCATTTAAAGGCCAGAATCTGGATGAATCCGGGGTGAGGATTTCATCAATAAGGATAATTTCCCCATCTAAAATCCCAAATTCAAATTTGGTATCGGCAATAATAATGCCTTTGGAGAGGGCATATTCAGCCCCTTTTTTGTATATTTCAAGGCTTAAGCGCTTAAGTTCTTCTGCTTTTTCACTGCCAATCAACTTAACGGCTTCATCAAAGCTGATATTGATATCATGATCCCCTACGTCTGCTTTGGTAGAGGGTGTAAAAAGTGGTTTTTTCAGTTTGTCCGATTCTTTCAACCCTTCTGGCAATTTAATCCCGCAGACATGGCCTTCTTTCTGGTAAGAACTCCAACCTGATCCTGTTATGTAACCCCTTACAATGCATTCAACCGGAAGTGGTTCCGCTTTTTTTACCAGCATGCTACGTTTATCCAAAGTCTTTGAATGCGGTTTGAATTTTTCAGGATACTCATTTACATTGGTCGTGATAATATGATTCTTAACAATAGTTTCCATTTGTTTGAACCAGAATACGGAAATTTGATTTAATACTTTCCCCTTGTCAGGGATAATATCCGGCAGGACAACATCAAAAGCCGAAAGCCTGTCGGTGGTTACCATTAATAAAGAGTCTCCCGTGTCAAATATATCCCGGACTTTACCTTGCCTGACCAGAGACAAATCATCAAATTGAGTCTTTGGAATGGACGTCATCGCAATCTCCTTTTTCATTTCAATTTATTGCATCATTTTTGGGTGTTTAATATCATAAAATACAATATTTATCTATTGTTGCAATAAAAAGATTAAATATAAAAGGGTTAACAGCGTCAATATTTTACAATAATTTTAATTTTA
>Ga0190329_1000481_pt1 | contig 11702 bp, 11 predicted proteins | sample 48720423_MG_FD_161655 | JGI IMG/M metagenome (GOLD analysis project Ga0190329, IMG submission 161655) | Hydrothermal vent sediment bacterial communities from Southern Trench, Guaymas Basin, Mexico - 4872-04-2-3_MG | ecosystem: Environmental > Aquatic > Marine > Hydrothermal vents > Sediment ... | reverse complement strand
TGAACACCATCTTTTTCTTAAGATCACTCTTAAGAATGTCTGTTAAATATCTTACTTCCATACGACAAAAATAACCCTATGGTAAAAATTGTCAATACTTTTTTTCCCTTGGGGTAATTTTTGTCGCTATGCAGAAACAGCTTTTTCTATATACATTTAATGTGTCGGCCAGCTTTGTAATGGTTAAATTTAATGGTTTTAAATACATGTTCTTTAAAATTCGTCCGGGATGGGCTGGTTTTCTTTCTTTTATCATTTGCTCTCGATCCTAATTGTCTTATATTCTCTCAAATATCTTCAATTCCTGGCGCTGCATTGAGCAAATGTGAAAAATATAAATTTTAAATCGACCACTATGAATACAAGTACCCAGCGGCAGGAGTTTAGTTACAGTCAGCATTATCAAAAGAAGTCAACGCCTTTGATCTATAGGTCATCAGCGACTGTAGATAGACAAAGTAGCCACTATAAAAACTTACAAGAATGGCAAATCTTTCGATTGCTTTTTCCATCAAGAAGTTCTCTTAACTGACACATAAGGCACTCCACTTGATTGCGCCTATCAAGGAATTTTTATTTCAGAATTGCCAATGCTTCCGAAAACCCATATCAATTGAAAACTGTTCCGTTGTTAACAGGTTCTTTTTATATGTAATGGTTTCCTTTCATATTAACTTATAGTGTTCCCTGAGATCTTCAGAAAGTGCATTTGTCAGCTGAAATGCTTTTTCAACTGTTTTTTCCCTATCCTGATTGACCAGGCAGCAGGTGGCAGGTGAAATCATGCTTTGCTCCAAAATCTGATCCAAGGGAATTCCTTTCCTGTCCAGGGCCTTCCAGATATGCTTCAGTTTGAAGGCCAGCAAATCAAGATTTTCCTTCTCAAACGTCTCAAATCCTGTTGGGACAATACCCCAGACAAGTATGCCGTCCTTGTCCAGAAATTTTTTAATTGAATTGGTACATGCGGCAAAAATATTCGCATTTGAATAGATATCCAATGACAAAATATCTATATCAAAGCCCAACAGAAAATCCCAATCCGGATTGCCGCACAAATGAATACCTTTTGGGCTTTCAATCATGGAAAAAAATAAATCAAGGTCCTGTTTTGCTTTTTGTTCACCATAACCGGATAATGCTGAAAAAACAAATTGCATACCTGGCTCATCAATGAACATGAAAGCATTGGCATTTTTTTGCTTTAATTTTTTAAGCTGAATATTGATTCGCATTGCCATTAATTCAAACATAAAAGGACGAACCGTATCATCAAAAAGAATCGGACGGTCATCCTGGTCCAGGATATTAAACCCAAAACTGACAGGCCCTTCAAGCTGACCTCGAATAGCTGCCCGGTTCGACAGGTCTAATTCTAAAAAACGGTGATAAACCACTGAATAGGTAGTGCTGACATCAAAAAATTCAGGATCATTAAAATGGGCCATTGTATCCTCAAACTCATCAATGAATTTATCAACGGAAAACCGCAATGTTCTGTTTTCCATATCCAGAATGATTCCCGGGAAATGTTCTGCTGCCTGGACATACATGTCTTCATAATAATTATAATTCGGCAGTTGCGGCCAAAAAGGGATATCAAGGCTCAAGGCAGCATTCAGTGCCTGGTCCACATCTGTATGAGGCATCACTGCCATTGCAGTTGTCAATAATTTACCCGGTAAAGACATTATATTGATTTTTCCTTTTTTTGTTATGGTCTTGTCTCGGCATTGTTTTAAAATAATTCAAGGATTAAAAAAACTTTCTGATTGAACAGGTGCAGCCGATCAACATCGTCTTGACCGGCTGCACTAAAAAAGTTTAGTTTATATGAAAGTCTTTGCAGACCCGATGGGGATGTTAACCCCGTTGTTATTTATAACCGTCCTTTTTATGCTTTTGTGCAATCAGGGCTGCCAGATCATCCAGCGATTGAAATACAGTGTCCGTTGGCACGCCTTTACATAGGACAGGATCAAGGACCTCTACCTTGAGATTTGGAATCATTCCGGCAAGGGTTTCCACGGTTTTGCCGCCCCATCCAAAGGAGCCGATAATGGAAAGAAATTTTGTATTGGGCCGCAGGGCATTTGCCAAAAATGCAGCATAGGCTGCATATGGATGCGGCCCTGCAAGGACGGTGGGTGTGCCAACAACAATTGTTGCTGCATCAACCAACGCCATGGCCAATTTTCCGATATCGGTTACAGCCAGGTTAAACGGTTCAACCTGGACACCCTTAGCCACCAGGGCGGCGATAAAATAATCGACCATCTGCTGTGTACTTCCATGCATGGATACATGGGGCAAAACAACCTTATTTACAGGTGCTCCCAGAGTCCACTCTCGATAGGCATCAATGATAAACTCCGGGCGCGGAAATAGTTGCCCATGGCCGGGGGCGATCATATCTATTTCATAAGATGCGAGTTTATCCAGGTTCTTTTTGATTGCGCTTCTGAAAGGCATCATAATTTCGGCGAAATAGCGCTTGGCCGCTTCATAAACACGCCCTTCATCAATGACGAAAAGATCGGCAGAGGCAATATGGGAACCAAAAAAATCACAGCTGAATAGGATTTTGTCTTCTTCCAGATAGGTGACCATGGTTTCAGGCCAGTGCACCCAGGGTGTGTAAATGAACTTCAACGTTTTATCACCTAAGGAAAGGGTCTCTCCATCTGCAACGGTTATAAAAAATTCCTCTGGTATTTTCAAAAGATTGATCAGCATTCCCTTGGCTTTGGGGGTGGAAATGAGCTTTGCCTCAGGATATTTTTCGAGAACCTGCAGGATGGTCCCTGAATGGTCCTGTTCAGCATGCTGGGATACTATATAATCGATTTTAGGGATACCCGCAAGCTGGGCCATGAATTCTTTGGCCATGGGGGGATCAACTGTGTCCAGCAGAACGGTCTTCTCGCTTCCTTTGATGAGATAGGCATTGTAGCTGGTCCCATCCGGAAGGGGGATGAGCGAGTCAAATAATCGACTGTCCCAGTCCACTGATCCCATCCAGTAAATATTCTCTTTAATTTTTCGTGCCTTCATGTTTAACCTCCTTTGTGTTGTTGCTATTCGATACGCTGATTTCATTAAACCCTGCCATTATGATTTTTTGGAACATCTCTCTGATCATCATTATCACCTTGATGAAAAAGAATACTTTTGGGTTGTAAGGCCTTTAAAAATATCTGATTTATGTAGGCTTTCAAATATGTTTGGAAAAGTATTCATTCGTTATTTATACATCCTCAACGACATTACAAATTTAAATAACCAATCAAACTCACGATATATCAAAAAACATTATTAAGCAAAGGTATCACATTTTAACCTGATTTATTCCTGAATATTTATGCAGTAAGCGCCATTGCTTTTGCCATGACCTTATCTTTGTCAACAGCATAATTTACAAAACCTGTTAACGCCGCCTCTTCACCGGTTATCAGTTTGCCCGTAAACAGCAGTTCATTGGCTTTTGCCAGGCCCACCAGCCGGGGTAAAATATAAGATACGGCCATGCCTGAATGTAACCCAAGTCGGGCAAACGTAGCACCCAGTTTTGCCTTTTTGTTCGCGACCCGGAGATCACACATGAGTGCAATTCCCTGTCATTCTTGACGTGATCTATTGTTTCCTGAAAAGCAGAAACCGTTTCATGGGGTGTTTCCTTAGGATTTGAGAAAGGCTTCAACCAATGAGATAGGTTGCGGTGCCGGTGGCTATCCGGGTTTCTTTTTTATTATACAGGTCTATTACAGATTCGATCATAGTGATGTATTCCTTATTTTCTTTTCAAAACCCCTAAGGTTTTTGTCATTTCAAGTTCTTCGTAATTTCCTGATGCAATGGCAATTTCGTATACCTGCCGGGGAGCCTGTCCTCCTTTTTCCGGGTCCTTGAAAACATCATGAATCACCAAGAATCCATTGGGTTTAATATGGCAGGCCCAGGTCAGGTAATCCTTATGGACTCCCTCAAAGGAATGTCCCCCATCTATAAACAGCATGGAAACGGGTGTCTTCCACATTTTTCCGGCTGTACCTGAGGTTGCAACAACGGGCACCACTGTATCTTCAAGAGCTGTCCGGGTGATTGTTTCCCGGAAAAAAGGGAATGTATTCACTTTTGACAGTTTCGGGTCAAACAGGTCCGGATCAAAATACGCTTCTCCGGGCTGCTGCTCTTCAGATCCCTTATGGTGGTCAATGGAAAACAGGATGGAATTTTTTTCTTTGCATGCAGATCCGATAATATAGGCGGATTTTCCGCAATAACTGCCGATTTCAAGGACAGGGCCGTCATCTGCTGCTTTAAGAGCAACGCTGTAAAGTCTTTTGGCTTCATCCTCATCCATAAAGCCCTTGATGCTGTCCCATACATCAAAATCAATCATCGTCATAACTTCTGACAAGTATTTCTCTGGGTTTTGAACCGATCTGAGGGCCGACTATCCCTTCGTATTCCATCATCTCAACCAGCCGTGCCGCTCGGTTATACCCAATCCGAAGACGGCGCTGCACAAATGAGATGGATGCCTGTCGGGTTTTGGTGATCAGAGAAACCGCTTCATCATATTTTTCATCATAGTCAGCGTCATTAAATTCTTTGGCATCATCGTCACTGTCACCGACGGTAATCTCTTCAATATAATCCGGTTCTTTCTGACTTCTTAAAAATTTTGTGATCCTGGCGATCTCTTTTTCAGAAATATAGGCGCCCTGAATTCTGACAAGCTTTCCTGTCCCAGGCGGGCAGAACAACATATCCCCATTTCCTAAGAGGCTCTCAGGTCCCCCACCGTCAAAAATGGTTCTGGCATCAACCTTGGAAGATACCTGGAATGAAATCCGGGTGGGAAAATTGGCTTTAATGCTTCCTGTAAGCACGTCAACAGAAGGCCTCTGAGTGGCTACGATCAGATGTATTCCGGCAGCCCTTGCCATCTGGGCCAGCCGTGTCAATGCAAATTCCACGTCTTTTGAAGCCACCATCATGAGATCTGCCAATTCATCCACAATAACAACAATATAGGGAAGTTTTTCAAGCTGCTCCTGGTCAGCTTCATCCGGGTCTTCAATTTTTTTGTTATTTTTTGACATCACCCTGTTATTATACTGAACAATATTTCTCAATCCTGCCTGTTCCAGCAGTTCATACCGCCGTTCCATCTCCCTGACCGCCCAGAAAAGAGCATTGGTTGCTTTTTTCATATCGGTTACCACAGGAGAAATTAAATGGGGAATATCATTATACACGGAAAGCTCAATCCTCTTGGGATCGATCATGATCATTTTAATATCATCCGGGGTTCCTTTATACAAAAGGCTGATAATCATTGCGTTTAACCCCACACTCTTGCCGGTTCCCGTGGCACCGGCAATCAGCAAATGGGGCATGGAATCCATTTTTGTCACCATGGGCCTTCCCAGAAGGTCTTTTCCCAGCCCCAGGGTCAGCAGGGATGAAGACTGAACAAACTCTTTTGACGCAATCAATTCTCTTAAATTAACGACTTCCCTTTCTTTATTGGGGATCTCAATCCCTACAACATCCCGGCCCGGAATAGGTGCGACGATTCGAATGCTTATGGCACTCAAGGCCAGGGCCAAGTCATCGGACAAACCGGCGATCTTACTGATCTTGATTCCGGATGCCGGTTTATACTCAAAAGTGGTGATCACAGGACCCGGCAAAATTTCAACCACCTCTCCAAATACGTTGAAATCATTGAGCTTGCTTTCCAGAATTTTGGCTTTCCCTTTCAGCAAGTCTGTATCAATATTTTTTTCAACCTTTTTTTTCTCATCCAGAAATGAAATCAGCGGCAGGTTAAATTCAACTTTTTCCCGGATATCAACAAATTCCATATCCGGTTTAAAGTCTGAGTCATCTTCTTCCAGTTCCTTTATGACCGGCTCAAAAATATTTTCAGGATCTGATAATGCGTCACTTTCAAAAATCTTTTCAGGAAGTTTAATAAGGGTATCTTCCTTAAAAGAGACAGGGGTGATATCGATTTCTTTTTTTGCCTGCTCTCTTTTCTCCTGCCATTTTTTATATTTTTCGTTACAAAATTCAATACCGTCCTGAAAATCCTCTCTCATTATTTTTAAAACTTTAATCATTTTCTGTCTTAGAAACACTCCCAGAGAAATGACGGATATCCCTGTGGCAAGGATAAGACCGATGATTAGAAAAAACATCAGGATAATAATACAGCCGGTGATATTGGCATATTTTAACAAAAATGAAGTGACCGCAATCCCCATAACACCGCCGGATGAAATTATTGTACTCAAAACCGGATAGTCATCTTTAAAAAGGAAAAATATACCGCCAGTGCAAATCATTAAAAAAAAGCCGCCCAGCAATGTCAGCCAGATTATTTTTAACTGCCTTCCCTTTAATAACCAGACACTGATAAATCCCAGGATAACCGGAATCCAAAACGCACCCAATCCGAACAGAAAAATAAAAAAACCGGAAAGATGAGCGCCTAAAAGACCGAAAGCGTTGTGAATATGATCAGGAATGGTGAAAAAATTATTCCCCACACAGGGATCTGAGATATGATAGGAGGCAAGGCTGACCGCAGTTAAGACAATAAGAAAAAAAAAGAGTATGCCGTAGAGTTCTTTTTTCATACTTCAATAATCACCGGTACAATTAAGGGCCTGCGGTTTATGGTAAACGCAAAATATTGTTTCAGGGCTTTTTGCAATTTTTTTCTGATCAGGTCAACCCGAGACTCAATACCAGCCTCTATTTCTTCTACAATTTCAAGAATAACACACTGGGCATCATCAACCAGATATCCTGTAGCAAAATCAAAAATAAACCCTTTTGAAATTAATTCCGGGCCATAAAGGACAATACCGGTCTCCTCATCAATGACCATGGTGACAACGACCAGCCCGCCTTCTGAAAGTTCTCTTCTCTCCTTTAAAACACTTCTTCCCACATCACCGATCCCTTTACCGTCAACAAGGACTCTGCCGGTACGGACCCGGCCCTCTATCCTGCCGCCATCCTTATCAAAAGCAATGATCTTGCCATCTTCAGCCACCATAACATTTTCTCTTGGCATCCCCAGTTTTTCAGCGAGTCTGGCATGAATCACCAGATGACGGTATTCCCCGTGAATAGGAATAAAATATTCAGGTTTGGTTAAATTCAGCATCAATTTAAGCTCTTCCTGATGGGCATGACCGGAGGTATGAATCTGTGCAATTTTTGAATACACCACATCCGCACCTCTCCGATACAGCCTGTTGATCATGTTGGAAATAGCTTTTTCATTCCCTGGAATATTTTTGGATGACAGGATCACCGTATCACCCTTTTTAACCTTAATATGTTTGTGTATGCCGGATGCCATCCTTACCAGGGCTGACATTGGCTCCCCCTGACTCCCCGTGGTGATGACGATCACTTTATCTTCACTGTATTTGCCCATCTGTTTTATATCTATAACGGTACCGGGAGGATATTGGATGTGACCAAGTTCAGTAGCCACGGCAACAATTTGTTCCATACTCCGGCCATTGAAAATGACCTTACGGTGATTGCGGACGGCTATATCAATCACCTCTTGTATTCTGAATACATTTGATGCGAACAGGGCGACAATCACTCTGCCGGTAGCAACGTCAATCAGCGTTTCAAGGTTTTTTGCCACTTCCTGCTCAGACATTGTATAGCCTTCAACTTCAACATTTGTGGAATCCGATAACAGTGCCAGAACACCTTTTTCGCCAAATCTTGCAAAACTTGAAATATCCGTGCTCTTCATCTTGTCAGCATTATGGCTGATTCTGAAATCACCGGTATGAACGATCACACCTTCAGGCGTTTTTATGGCAAGGCCAACGCCGTCAACCGTGCTGTGGCAAACGCGAATAAATTCTATTTCAAAAGGATCTATTGAAAGGGTTTCTCCCGGGTTGACAAGATTCAAATCAATATATTTATTGAGATCAAACTCAATCAATTTATTTCTTATAATCTTCAAGGTAAATGCTGTGCCATATACCGGAAGTCTGATTTCTTTCAACAGATAAGGCAAAGCCCCAATATGATCTTCATGGGCATGGGTAATGATGATAGCCTGAACCTTATCTCGATTTTCCCTGATATAATCCATTGCCGGGATCACAATATCGACCCCCAGCATATAGTCTTCAGGAAACATAAGTCCCGCATCAATGATGAACATAACATCATCATGTTCAATCACCATCATGTTAAGACCAATTTCACCAAGCCCGCCGAGAGGGATAATTTTAAGCATTTGAGTACTCCGAAATAGGATTAAATACGAATATCAAGTTTTTCAAGAATGGCATCCGCCTGGTCAATGAGCCAGTCACGCTGTTCCCTTGTTGCATAGTCCATGCAATCGCATTTTATATTTTTTTTAATTCTTACAAGAAACTCACAAGACAGATAGGTTTCTTCCATCATCAAGGCAAAGACATGAGGATAACATCCTTCATGCTTTTTTTGAAGAGGTGTCAAGAATTCCTTGTCCAGTTCAAGCCAGTAAATTCCATCAAGGGGTGAGGATTCCAGATATTTATCCAGATACGTCTTTAATTTATGATAATCTTCAAGCCCCAACCCATCTATTACATACTGTTTCATAACGAATATAGTTAACACACATCCATTGCGATATGCAAGGATATTGATCATAAATTAAGGCGTCAGACAGAAGAAAACCGTGGTTTGTATAATGCCATAAAATTACCGCCGACAACGAGCAATAAGCCCAGAATCGCTGAAAAATTCCAGGAATACCCTTCAAAAAAAGATGAAAGGATCAATGCCACCAATGGAACCAGCATAATGGTATAAGACGCCTTGTCAGCCCCTATGGCTCCAATGAGTGTCAGATAACTGCCAAATGCAATGATGGATCCAAAGACGGATAAATAGAACAAAGAGCTGATATAAGGAATGGAGATCGCAAAGGAAAACTCTTTGCCTGAAATTAAGGCTATCACTGCCAGCAGGATCGTCCCATATCCCATTCCAAATGCATTTGCCTGAATGACCGGGATATTGTTTTTGGTATTCCTGGCTGATGTAATATTACCGAATGAAGCAAGCAGCACACTTATAAAACCAATAGAAAGCCCAAAGACTCCTTTATCGGATAGATTAAAGGATTCTATTTCAGGCATAAAAATCATGACAATTCCGATGATACCAAAAAGAGCACCGATCATCATTTTTTTATCTACTGCCGCACCCAGAAAAATAGAGCCGTTGGCAATATTCATAAATACAATCGAAGAAAATATAACTGCCACAAGGCCGCTTGTCAGATATAACTCCGCCACATAGACAAGCCAGTAGTTAACAGAGAACAACAAAACGCCGAAAAGAGCCATAAATGAATGTTCTTTTAAAGAAAATTTCATTTTAAGCCCCTTGACATAACAAAAAAGCATCAACAGCACTGTTGCAAGCCCGAATCGGTAAATAACGGATACCATGGGGTCCACATCACCCAGTTGATATTTAATGGCTATCCAGGTGGACCCCCATACTAAAACAGTAATGATATAGAGTATAATATTTCGCATTTTTTTCTATTTGTTCTTCTCGGGCCTTTAGATACCCATCCCTAATCCTGATTTAATAAAATAATAAATTAAAGGAATGAAAATCGCCGGGAGCATATTCCCCACCCTGAGTTTCTTTTCCCTTATCATATTCAGTCCAATGGCCAGAATTAAAAGACCGCCGACCGATGACATCTGGCTGACAACAGCCGGGATCAGAAATGGTTTAAGAAATCCCGCCATCAAGGTAATGGACCCTTGGTACAACAGCACTGGAACGACAGAGAAAAGCACACCGATGCCTAAGGATGAACTTAAAATAATACTGACAATACCATCAAGGGTTGATTTGGCAAATAAGGTCGCATGGTTTCCGGTAAGACCACTTTCAAGTGACCCCACAATCGCCATGGAACCTACACAATAGATAAGCGATGCCGTGACAAATCCGTTTGAAAAACCAGAGGATGTTTTTGAAAATTTTGTTTCAAGAAAATTCCCCAGCCTTTCAAGATAATTTTCAATGCCAATCCATTCTCCAACGAGAGAGCCTATGGCAAGACTGATAATAATAATCAAAAGATCATTACACCCAAGAGCACTTTTCATACCAACCAAAATAACAGACAAACCAATGGCATGCATTATCGTCTGATTATATTTTTCCGGAATTCCATTTCTAAACAGGATCCCGACAAGGCTGCCTGCAATAATTGTCAGGCAATTGACTATTGTTCCCAGCACAGATTTTCTCCAGGTTCAGGTTCTAAAAAAAAGAGTCTTTAATATAATCAACCCCGTTTTTAAACAGTTTGATGCCAATGGTCATCTCCTGATCAACGGGTTTGCCTTCTCTCTTAAGCAGTTGAGACTTCCGTGTCCAGTCCGGATGATTTGTAAAATGATTGTAGGCCTCGGGATGCGGCATCAATCCGAAAATTCTTCCCGTAGGATCACAGATGCCTGCAATATCCTCCAAGGAACCGTTTGGATTTAATGGAAAAGCCCCATTTGCAGGTACCCCCTGGCTGTCGCCATATTGAAATACCACCTGATGGTTAGCCAAAAGGGTATCAATCACTTCCCGGTCCGCAATAAATTTTCCCTCTCCATGACGAATCGGATAATCCGCCATTTGAATATTCTTTGTAAACACACAGGGGGTTTGAGGATTTGAAGTCAGGTGGACCCATTGATCCCTGAAATTTCCGCAGTCATTGACTGTAAGGCAAACCGTTCTCTTTGTATAGTCATTATCCAGCCCGGGTAACAGCCCTAAATTCACCAGGGCCTGAAATCCGTTGCAGATACCGATGATCAGCTTTCCCTGAGCCACAAAGGACAAGAGATCGCTGCCGATATGGTCTTTAAGCTTTAATGCCTGGATCACGCCCGCACCATGATCATCCCCCCAGGAAAATCCCCCGCCAAAGGCAAGGATATGAAAATCTTCCAGTTTGATTTTCCCTGATACCAATGCATTTATATGTATTTTTTGGGCATTAGCGCCGGCAAGCTCAAACACATGAGCGGTTTCATTGTCACAATTTAATCCAAACCCTGTTAATATCAGTGCGTTAACCTTTTTCATATCATGTCTCCAAAGGTTTTATTGAAGGCGCTCTCAAGTCCTTCCATTGAAAGGTCTATCAGTATTTCCTTGTTCAAGGCTGAAATTTTCAAATGATTATGTCGATCTGTAACAAACCCTATGCAACTTGCTGCCATCCCTTTGAATAATTTTTCAAAAATTGATCTATTTTCCAAAGAAATCGTAACAATAAATCTGCCTGCTGATTCTGAAAACAACAGAGTTTCATTTAAAAGCTCACCACGGCTCGCATCCATTGGAAGTTCCGATAAATTAACATCAAGGCCAAGACCACCTGCCATGGTCATATAAGACAAATGAACGCCAAGACCGCCCCTTGCAACTGCATGGCAAGATGCCACAAGTTCATTTTCAATGGCTTTCTGCAATGCTCTATATACCACTTTAAATTTATCAAAATCGACATGAGGAACATTTAAGCCGGTCTTATCAAAGGCATCATAATATTCTGATGCCCCGAGTTCATTGGCAGTCACACCCAATACATAAACAAGATCGCCTGAAACCTTCGG
>Ga0190329_1000480_pt1 | contig 11727 bp, 9 predicted proteins | sample 48720423_MG_FD_161655 | JGI IMG/M metagenome (GOLD analysis project Ga0190329, IMG submission 161655) | Hydrothermal vent sediment bacterial communities from Southern Trench, Guaymas Basin, Mexico - 4872-04-2-3_MG | ecosystem: Environmental > Aquatic > Marine > Hydrothermal vents > Sediment ... | reverse complement strand
TTGGGTGTTTTTGTTTTGAAAAGGTGCGAAAACTATTTTATAATCTATGCTATGAAAACTAAAGTATAACAAAAAGAGATTAACTATGGATGTTGCCTGGAATATTATAGGCGTTATAATCTCTTTTATATTTGTTTTTAGCATTATTGGCATCAGTGAAGTGCTCAAAAAGAAGAATATATTATCAGTGGAGGGAAGCAGAAAATTTGTCCATGTGGGTGTTTCCAACTGGTGGATTCTTGCCATGTACATGATTCCCAATTATATTTTTGCATTAATTCCGCTGTTAATTTTTGTTGTTCTGAATTATATGTCTTATAAAAAGAATATTTTCAGTAGCATGGAAAGAGGTAAGGGTAAAGAAGACCTTGGTACCGTCTACTTTCCGCTTTCTCTGGCAGTTCTTGTGCTGTTCACCTGGTGGGATGGTGTTTTGTTCAAGAATCCTTACTACGGTGCAGTGGGGGCTCTTGTGATGGGTTATGGAGACGGATTTGCTGCAATATTGGGAGACCAATATGGAAAGCATGTGTATCACATCAGAGGGTCAAAGAAATCCATAGAGGGATCTGCTGCTATGTTTGTATTCTCTTTCTTGGTGACCATTATTATTCTTTTCCTTGAATTTCATACTCTAAATGGCTTACATTTTCTTATTGCCTTTCTTGTCGCTGTTGTATCAACGCTGATCGAGGGGATTACTCCCCTTGGGTTTGATAATATCACTGTGCCTATTCTTTCAACATTTTTCTATATCTGGATGAGGATAAGTATCCTATGAGTAGTATCTCTTTACTAATTGGACACATTATAAATTTTCTTATTACATTGGGAGCCTATAAAAAAAGATCTCTTACACTTTCTGGTTCCATCGCGGCCTTTATCCTGGGTGCGTTACTTCTTTTAACATCGGGAATTTACGGTTTTTCCCTTGCTCTTGTGTTTTTTATTTCCTCCTCAGCTCTTACAAAATACAGGTTATCTTACAAGAAAAGCAGCGTTGAACTGAAATTTGAGAAGTCCGGCACAAGAGATATGTACCAGGTGATAGCCAACGGGGGTGTTGCACTTTTGTTTTCAATTCTCTACTTTCTATATCAGAGAGAGGTATTTCTTATTGCACTTGCCGTGGCCTTTGCCACCACTAATGCAGATACCTGGGCCACTGAAACGGGGGTTCTGAGTGGGAGAGAGCCTCTATTTTTGCGAAATTTTAGGAGAGTGCCCAGGGGAACCTCTGGGGCCGTGAGCTTAAGAGGAAGCCTATTCGCTTTTTTGGGATCTTCTCTTGTAGCTCTTACAGCGGTTTCAGGTATTTACTTATTAAAAGTAATTGTATCTCTTGAAAGGCTTTTCCTCGTCTTTGTTGTGATTTCTGTGGGTGGATTTATCGGATCTTTTGTTGATAGTTTTCTGGGGGCCTTTGTACAGGGTATATATTTTTCTGAAATAATTGGGGAAACTGAAAAGCGATTTTATAATGGGGTTGAAAATAAGTTAATCAGAGGGCTGAAATTTATCAATAATGATGTTGTAAATTTCCTGAGTTCATTCGCCGCCTCCCTTCTTGTGTTCTTTATAGTATGGAAAATCCTTTAAGGAGCTTTCAATAAAAAAATCAAAAATTGCACAAAGCCCAGGTTCATCCAGACCAAAGTAATATGAAAAACAGCTATCCTGTATAAAATAAGGATATATGTTTGCCCTATAATTCACATGGACATCATATCTCAAAAAGATTTCGATCCCGGTTTACACAATTTTCCGAAGTTTTTCTCCTTTGTATATAAGTTTCTGTCTCAAACATCTCTTATACCTTCAAAAACTCTCATGTTCAGTCCTTGCGATTATTTCATCCTGAAGATCTTTTCCAAGATTTACAAAATAATCGCTGTATCCAGCAACCCTTACGATTAAGTCTCTATATTTTTCGGGATTTCTCTGTGCATCCCTTAAAGTTTCTGCACTCACTACATTAAATTGGATGTGGTGACCATCATAGCGGAAGTAGGTCCTTATTAGATTAGCAAGTTTGTTGATTCCCTCCTCATCCTTGAGTAGCGAAGGAGAGAATTTCTGATTGAGCAATGTCCCGCCTGTCTTAACATGGTCAAACTTTGATACAGACTTAATCACAGCGGTTGGTCCATGGCGATCTGCTCCCTGAGTGGGAGAAACACCATCAGAAAGTGGCTCACCAGACCGCCTTCCATTTGGTGTGGCTCCGGTAACCTTTCCAAAGTAGATATGAACCGTTGTAGGCAGAAGATTTACCCGATATTTTCCTCCTTTTGTATTAGGTCTACCATCCAGTATGTTGAAATATATTTCAAAGACCTGCTTTGCAATGGAATCTGCATAATCATCATCATTTCCATATTTCGGGGCCTGATTCAGAAGAAGCTGCCGTATCTTTTCTTCACCCTCGAAGTTTTTCTTGAGAACTTGCAGGAGTTTGTCCATAGAGAGTATTTTTTTGTCATAAACCACATACTTTATAGCAGCAAGAGAATCTGTAAGTGTGCCCATTCCTACTCCTTGGATGTAAGTTGAGTTGTAACGGGGCCCACCATCATGGTAATCTTTTCCTTTTTCTATACAATCATCAATAAGGAGAGACATAAACGGTGAAGGCATATATTCTGCATAGAGTCTTTCTATAATGTTGTTCCCTTTAATCTTAAGATCTACAAAATACTTAAGTTGTTTCTTATAGGCTTCGATTAGTTCGTCAAAGGTTTTAAAATCTCTGGGGTCACCTGTCTCTATTCCAACTTTTTCTCCGGTCCTGGGATCTATCCCGTTATTAAGTGTTATCTCCAGAATCTTTGGCCAGTTTATATAACCTGTAAGAGTAGTGCTTTCTTTTCCAAAAGCACTTATGGTTACACACCCACTGGGGCCACCAGCTCTCGCATCTTCAAGAGTTTTACCTTGCCTCAAAAATTCCATAATTATAGCATCAGTGTTGAAAAAGGAAGGTTGACCAAAACCTTTCCTAACCACTTCTATTGCCTTTTTCAGAAAGGTATCGGGATTTTTCTTACTGAGTTGAACACAAGTACTAGGCATCATGAGCTCCATTTCTCCCAGAACTTCCAGAATGAGATAGGACAGCTCATTTACTGCATCACTTCCATCTTTTGTGAGCCCTCCTACATTTATAAGGGAGAAATCCTGGTAAGTGGCACTCTGTTCCTCCGTAATTCCAACTTTTGGAGGAGCAGGTTGATTGTTAAATTTTATCCAGAAGCATTCAAGAAGTTCCTTTGCCATCTCCCTGGTTAAGTTACCTTCTTCAATATCCTTTTTATAAAAAGGATAAAGATTAACGTCCAGTCGGCCCGGATTAAAAGAATCCCAGAGGTTTAATTCAAGGGTTACTCCCAAATGTATAAACCAATACATTTGCAGTGCTTCCCAGAAATCTCTGGGTGCATGGGCAGGAACTCTATCACACACACTTGCTATTTTCTCAAGTTCCTTTTTTCTCCTGGGGTCTTCTTCTTTTTTTGCCATTTCAGAGGCAAGCTTTGAGTACCGTTTCCCAAGGATTATTATAGCATCAGCCGCTATTTTCATAGCCTTAAGTTCTTGCTCTTTTTTATACGCTTCAGGGTCATTAAAGTAATCCAGAGTCTTCAGCTTATGGTCTATTTTTTTCTTGAAGTCTTCCATACCCATGTAATATATCTTATCATCCATAATAGCGTGACCAGGGGCTCTTTGTTCCATAAATTCTGTGAATGCTCCTGCTTTAAAGGCTTTATGCCATTCTTCATCCATTGCATTGAAGACTCTTTCCCTCATTGTCTTTCCCTTCCAGAAAGGGATAATTTTCTCTTTATATACCTTCTTAACTTCTTCACTAACAACAAAGCGAGTTTTGTCCCTTGTACTAATAATTTCAAAGTCTTCAATGGAGTGGGTAGTGAGCTCCGGGTAAGTGGGAGTTGCTTTTGGAGCAGGTCCTTTTTCTCCTACTATAAGCTCGCCATCGTCAATGTGAATTTCTTTGTGTTCCATTATGTATTTTAAAGCAAGCGCCCTTGCGATAGGTGTTGGAACCTTTTCAGGGATTCCACTTTTATAAAATTCTGTTATAAGTTCAGCTCTCTCGCTTGAAATATAAGGCTCTGTTCTTACACTTTTTTCTCTTAATTTTTTAACTCTTTCTGTCATAGGTTATCCTCCTATTTTTACAATAAAACCAAAGCTTTCAAACTTTTGTTTTATCTCTTCTAGTTGCTCTTCTCTTGGTTTTTCTACAAGATAAGGCTCCCATGGACGGCTCAATTTTTTGAATTTATTTTTCCATGAGCTATGATAAGGTAAAAGGCTGATATACTTAATTTCCGGGAGAGAAACAAGAAATTCTGCTGTTTTCTCTATATTCTGAATGTCATCATTTACTCCTGGTATTAGAGGTATCCTTATGTTTATTTTCTTCCCACTATTTGAAAGATATCGTAGATTCTCTAAAATAGGTTCATTTGGAACTCCAGTGAAAAAGCGATGTTTCTTGCTATCTATTAATTTTATATCATAAAGAAACAGGTCTACAAATTCACTTACTTTAGCAAGAATTTCCCTATCAGCATATCCACTGGTATCTAACGCAGTGTGAATATATTTCTCTTTACATCTTTTAAGAATTTCAAGAAGAAAGCGGGGTTGCATCAGTGGTTCTCCTCCTGAAAAAGAAACACCTCCACCTGATTCATCGTAAAAAATTATATCCTTTTCAATCTCTTGCATTATTTCCTCAACTGTATATTCTTTACCTACAATTTCTCTGGCTTCTGCATGACAAACTTTTACACATTCCCCACAGAGGTTACATTTTTGGGTATCCAGAATGGGAAATTTTCCATTCATTATAATAGCCCCGGTGGAACATACCTCTGCACAATCACCACATGAAATACATCTATCTTCCCAAAAAATCAGTTCCATTCCCGGTTTTATACCTTCGGGGTTATGGCACCATGGACAACGCAACGGACATCCCTTAAAGAAAATTGTAGTTCTGATCCCGGGACCATCATGTATAGCATATCTTTTTATATCAAATATAATTGCTTTAATCAATTCTCTCCCTTTGATGTTTTTCCCCAAGGAATTCTCTCAGTTTCTTTTGGTATTCCTTAAGCGGATAGTACTTCACAATATATTTCTTTTGTATATCAAAGGACCAATGAACATCCCTCATAAACTCTGCAGCCTGTTTGGGTTTTGCCTCTTTAAGTAACTTGAGGAATTCCTGATGTTCCTTTATGGAATTCTCTTCCCATTCCTTAAGGTAACCCTTCTGCCTTGGAAAGTCGTATAATCTTTTTTTTAGTGTATTAACAATCTTTATAAGATGTTCGTTATCGCAGAGGTTTAAATATGTGTTATGAAACTTTAAGTTCTTTTCGTAATACAAATCAAAGTTGTCTTTGTCTAAAGCGAGTTTCATTTCATTATTCAGTCTTTCCATTTCCTTTAACTGTGAAGTCTTCAATTTAGGATATGAGACTAAAACAGCAAATGCTTCCAGGGATCCGATTATCTGATAAAAATCTTTAATATCCCTCAAAGTTAAAACATTTACAACTACCCCTCGTCTTGGAATTATACGTACAAACCCTTCCATCTCAAGCTGTAAGAGGGCATCTCTAAGCGGTGTCTTGCTTACACCAAGTTCTCTTGCTGTTTTTTCCAGATTTATTAGTGAACCGGGGAGTATATTCCCCCTGCTTAACTGTTCTCTGAGGAAATCATAAACATGTTCCTTAAGAGATTTGTAAATAAATGGCCTGTTTAATTCCATATTTCTCTTCTGCATACTTATGTGATATCTGATATATCACATTTTTATTGTATGGCATCTCAGGTTAAAGATCAAGCTGTGTAAGTCCATAACCTATGAGAAAATCTCTTCTCTATAGTGAGAGAATAATTCCAAACTTTAAAATCTTTTTGTTCGGCACCTCTTTTTAGACCTTTATCTCCAGTCCCTTTACAAAAGGAACTTTTAATAAGGAAGTATTCAAGAAGAACGATTAAATCTGATATAAGATCCGGCGGAGTTTGTCCATTATTTTTGGGTAAAGGACCAGGGAGTGTTGATCATGAAGACATAAAGACATATCTTTTTTGTTATATGATTGACAAAAAAGAAGGATTTAATACCTACTTTTAATGTTATCATAAATGCTTTAAAATGTTATTAAAAGAAAATTTTAAAGAAAAGGCTTATTTATAGAGTGGGATGTTCTACAAAGAATAAAAAATTATCAGTAATTTTGAGTAAAAAGGGGTAGAAACGATTTTAGATACCACTTTAAATGCAAAACATAAGGTAATTTTCAAATCTACATATAGAAAAGTGAGGATAAAAAAGAAAATTTCAGGCCATTCACTGAGACATTTATTAGTGGCTAATTTTATAGAAAGTGGAATTAATCTGAGAGATATTCAGGAACCCCTTGGACATAAGAGTAATAAAACAAAAGAAATTCATATCCATCTGTGCAAACAAAATATAGCAAGCATAAAAAGTCCACTTGATGTAATCTGGGGAAAGGACATAATAAATATATGATGCTAAATTTAGAATATATCCGCAATGCAGATATAGAGGAACTATGTGCAATTAGTCATTTTACAAAAGGAGGAAGATCAAAATGGAAGTGAGTTTGTATATAGATAAATACAAGCAGATAAGATACAACCTTCTCAAATGGCGATATGAATTAGATGTTGCGCATAAAGTCGTTTTGGCTCTTGGTTTTGCATGCTTAACGGGGTTATTGGCACAGGTTAGATTTTATTTACCGTGGACTCCTGTACCAATTACCGGCCAGAGTTTTGGTGTACTGCTCAGCGCGATTATACTTGGAAGATGGGGCGGAATTAGCCAGTTCCTGTATGCAGGAATTGGTGCTGCAGGGGTGCCCTGGTTTGCGGGTTGGAAGGGTGGAATTGGTGTCATTACTGGTCCTACAGGTGGATATATAATTGGCTTTATAATTGCATCTTTCTTTCTTGGATACTTTGTAGATAAATATATCCACTCAATGGGTTTCTTGAGTATACTTGGATTAATGCTTTTTGCAAACTTCGTCCTGATATATGGCCCGGGGCTATTACAACTATATATATGGTTGTCCTTTGTCAAAGGCCTCTCACTTAGTTTAAGGGAGCTGTTAATAATGGGGGTAATACCATTTATAGTTGGTGATATGACAAAAGTGATTACGGCTGCCGCAATAGCTAAAGCAATTACGCCGAAAAGAGCCCATAACGGCGAAGTGGATACGGATAAATGAGAAAGTTGACGTTTGCCATTGTTATGAACGGGTTAAATGAAATCAAAAAAATGAAGACCTCATCCTGTAAAAGCAATGCTTATTATAGCTGCTTATCCTGTGCTAACCTACGCCAATACGAATATCGTAATCAAGGCATTGAAGAAGATAGATTTTCTTGTCGTTGTTGATATATTTATGACACCTTCGCTGGTGTTTCAGGAGATGGCTATTTTTCTGGGTGTGATGGCATATTATTAATATTCAAAGGAGGGGGTAATTATGGATATAGAAAACAATCAGTTGATCGCAGTTTGTGGTTTGAACTGTAGGGAATGTCAAATTTTTCAGGCGCAAGATAATCTTGAAATAGCAGAAGCAATTGCAGATTGGTTCAAAAGAGAAAGAAGTGTAGAGGTAAATATAGAAGATATCCACTGTGAGGGATGTAAAGGGGACAGGTCAAAACACTGGTCTCCCGACTGCCCTATTCTAAAATGTTGTGTGGATGAAAAAGGATTACAATTCTGTTCTCAATGTGAGGATTTCCCCTGTAAGATGCTGATAGAATGGGCCAAAGGCGGGGAGAGATATAGAGAAGCTATAGAACGGCTGAAGAGGATGAAAGAAGGTACTTAATTCTCGATAATAAATACGAGGAATAGAATTCTTATAGCCAGAATTTAAGATATTATGTTAACTTTAATTCCATTTAAAAATATGACTCAAGATAAAGTGAAAGCTTCAGGTGAAAATAACATCATATCGGTTGCCTTAAGCATTTGAGAAATTTTGTTACTTAAGATCTTACCCTTTCCAATATTCTTTGAATTTTAAAAATTGGAACAAAACTCATCCAAAGTGAGTCATAATAATAGAAAATAGTTCGGGTCTCGTACTTTAAAATTAGTTTACTGCAGAAGGAGGTCGTGATGAGAAGGATAATAATTATAGCTATTGTGGTATTTTCCCCTTTTAGCCTCAAAGCGCAGATAAGAAGTATGCAGAGTGCTGGTAAAAAAGGAATTAAAACAATCATAACCGGGTACGTTTACGATAAAGAACACGATATTCCTCTGGAATATGCCAGCGTTATAGCCTACAGGGTGCGTGACAGTGTTAAAGTAAAAGGTATAAGTACAGATTCTACGGGCTATTTTGAACTGGTGGGGCTGCGTCCTGGATTATACTATCTTGAAGTTGATTTTATTGGCTACAAGAAAAAGGTAGTTTCTCCAGTTATTATAAAACCAGAAAATCCTATAGTTGAACTTGGAAAAATTTACCTTGAGTCTGAAAGTTTTACCACGGAGCCAATAGAAGTTACGGCTGAAGCACCTGAGATTACTTATAAGATTGACAAAAAAGTAATTTATGCAGGAAGACAGGCCACAAGTATATCCGGGACAGCCATAGATATCCTGGCCAATGTCCCCTCTGTGGAGGTTGATATAGAGGGAAATATAAAGTTAAGAGGAAGTGAAAATTTTACCCTTTTAATAGATGGGCGGCCCACACTTGTGGAGCCAGATGAAGTCCTCCAGCAGATCCCTGCCTCGTTGATTGACAAAATCGAAATAATAACCAATCCCTCTGTAAAATACGATCCTGAAGGAGAGTCGGGCATCATAAATATAATTCTTAAAAAGACCCATAGAGGAAATATCGGAGGTACAGTGAATCTAGATGTGGGTATGGAAGAAAACTACGGCGGGAGTGTCACTTTATCAAAGAGAACGAGACGCTACAATGCATATTTGAGTTTTGGGTATAATCACAGAAATTTTCCTGGTAATCTTGAAACAAGGCGTGATGTATCGGTAAGTAATGGTTATTATACTATCACATCCACAGGTAGCATTGAGAGAACTATGAGGCCTTTGTATCTTAGAGGTGGAATAAATATTAACTTATCTTCACGAGACATTTTAAGTCTTGGCGGTAGTTATGGAAAATGGGAGATGCAATGGGGAAATGAACTTCATTATGAAGTTATTGACACTTTAGAAGAGAGTTACAGAACAACTGAAAACTTTACACGAAAAAGTCCAGGCTTTGGAGTATTTATCAATTTTGAACACAAGTTCAACACCAAGGGTCACACATTGTCCAGTGAAGTTTACTATAGCAGGAGAGATGGAGAAGGGAAATCTGTTTCTCTGAAATACAATGATAAGGGCTCTATTGTTGAAGGGCAGCGCGTTATCGAGAGTGGTCCTTCCAGTTATGTAAGAAGTAAAATAGATTATAAATTACCTCTCTCTGAAAATAATTATCTGGAGGCAGGATATCAATGGCAGTTAAGTAAAAAGGAGGATGTTGTGGATTACTACAGTTATGATACAGTGGCCATGGATTATGTCCTTGATGAACAATTTCTTAGAGAGGATGAGTATGAAAAAGATATACACTCTGTTTATGCACTTTATTCAGGAGAGTATGAAAGAATGGGGTTTCAGCTTGGGGTGAGGGGAGAGTATACATTTCGAAATATAAAAGAACTAAATTTGAAAGAGAATTTTGCCATAAATGCACTGGACATATTTCCAACACTTCATTTTTCTTACGATTTCACAAAACAAAGGGAATTGATGTTCAGCTATACAAGACGGATCAGAAGGCCCAGGGGATGGATGCTGGAGCCCTTTGAAACCTGGATTGATGCCTATACTAAAAGAAAAGGTAATCCGAACTTGAAACCAGAATATATAGATTCCTATGAATTGGTATTTAAGACTCCATTAAGTACAGGTCTACTTTCACTGGAGAGCTATTACAGAGTAATCCATAATAAAATAGAAAGAATTCAAGTTCTTTATTCTCCCAATCAGAACATTTTCCTCCATACTTTTGAGAATGCAGGTAAGGCTATAAGAGCCGGTGCTGAGATTATGTACAACTGGAGCCCATTAACTTTTGTGAATCTCAGCTGGAGTGTAGATTTTTACCGCTATAGTATTGAAGGCACACTTGAAGACGGGAATTCCTCAAGCGAAAAATTCACATGGAGTGCACGTTTTGGAAATGAACTTCGCATAGGGGAGTCTACTCGCATGCAGTTAAATTTTAGATACAGGAGTCCCGAAGTTTCGCTTCAGGGTAAGAGAGAGGATTTTTACACCGTGGATTTTGGTTTAAAACATACTATATTAAAGAACCTATCACTTACGCTACAATTCAGAGATGTATTTAGAACCTTCAGACGAGAGTTTACATCAGAAGGGGAAAATTTTACCTATTACCAGAAAGTGGAAAGGAACTCTCCTATGATAATACTAAATTTACAATATAACTTCAACAACTACATATCCAGGAAGAAAGAAAATAAAATTCTTGAGGAAGAATCTTCTGAGTTTGAAGAGTTCTATTGATGATAATCTGATGATTGAATAAGTGCTGTCTACCCTTAAAATTATAAAGGATGACTATACATAACTCTCATGGTTTTTTAATAGAGAAAGCTACTCCTTACGATAAGGATGATTTTGCAAGGCTCATGCTTATTTCTGCTCCCATATTTTTACCAACGATATTTGGTAAGAGAGCTTTGAGTATTTTTAAATGCCTGTTCTTGAAGCATGCCAATCTTTTCAGCATGGATCATGTGTATGTAGTAAAGAGTGAGGGTACAGTCGGCTCTATGGTACTCTTTTATGATTGGCGTATAAAAGAAAAAGAAGATATAAAAACAGGACTGTCAATGTTTTGTTGTATGGGTATGGATTTCCTGGCACGCATTCCACTATTTATCAAGGCAGGCTCATGTACAGGATATGTGAGGAAAGGAGAAATTTATATAAGCAACTTAGCTACTTACCCCAAATTTAGAGGGAGGGGTATGGCGAGTGCTTTGATTGCAAAAGTTGAAGAGGAAGCCAAAAAGACCGGAGGAAAATATATTTCCCTTGACGTGGAAGTAGAGAATACCGGTGCCATAAAACTTTACAAGAAGCTTGGATTCCGCATTATAAAGGAATCATCGACAACACTGAAGAACCGTCAATTTTCCTTCTATCGAATGGTAAAAGAAATTTAGCTACTCCCCAAAAGTTTATAAATTCTAACATATATTATTATATAACATTTCTTAAGTTTTCCGTTTCTTTGCGGTATATGTAGTGATAATTATAAGTACGCAGTTCTGACATAGTAATTCCAAATTGCCCCACGAGAAAATCTATATTTCATATTTTACTCCCTTAACCGGATTTGCTATGGAATAAAGTTTGTTTTGTAAAGCAACAATTTTCCTTTGTACCATTTCTAACTTCCGATAGGGAAGAGAACGGGTTTTAATATGGGAATTTTTCCATAATTACTCTTGAAGAGACTATTTATAAGATGACAATCACAGGTAAACCCCTTGCCTTGTAAACTGAGATTTGAAAACTGGGAAGATAATAATTAGGAACTGGAGGTAGAAAACTCGGTA
>Ga0190329_1000479_pt1 | contig 11735 bp, 14 predicted proteins | sample 48720423_MG_FD_161655 | JGI IMG/M metagenome (GOLD analysis project Ga0190329, IMG submission 161655) | Hydrothermal vent sediment bacterial communities from Southern Trench, Guaymas Basin, Mexico - 4872-04-2-3_MG | ecosystem: Environmental > Aquatic > Marine > Hydrothermal vents > Sediment ... | reverse complement strand
TATCTCTCCATCCCTTGGCCCTTGTTGTTCTGAATTTGTAAATTATAAAGATGAGATTCCCAAAACGCTATGGGGCTATAAAATTAAGGGTAAAGATTATTTTAATTTTTGGAAAATGAGTGAGGCGCAACTTATGGATAAGGGTGTGAAAAAAGATCATATTGAAAATATGGAAATCTGTACAAAATGTAATACAGATGTTTTTTATTCTTTTCGAGGGGAAGAAGCAAGCGGCAGGTTTGCCTGTGTAATCTCAATGAGTTAATACAGAGATTTGGCTTTGAGAGTGACGATAATAATTTGAAACGAGGCAGTATAAGAATGGAAAAAATGAACAAAGTTTTTTTAACACAAAAAGTAAAAGCCTCGGGCTGAGCAGCCAAAATTGATCCAGGGACGCTGGATCGAATTGTAGGCGGGCTTAAGGTTAAATCTCATCCTAACTTGATCGTGGGACTTGATTCTCCTGATGATGCCGGAGTTTATAAATTGGATTCACAAACAGCGCTTATCCAGACCCTTGATTTTTTAACACCGGTGACGGATGATCCCTATGAATTCGGGCAGATTGCTGCTGCTAATTCTTTAAGTGATGTGTATGCCATGGGAGGGGAGCCCATTACCGTGATGAATATCGTTTGTTTCCCCAGCACTGATCTGGGAGAGGATATTCTGGCAGAGACGCTAAGAGGCGGATTGGATAAAATTAATGAATCCGGTGCCATTCTCGTGGGCGGCCATTCAGTGGATGATAAGGAATTCAAATACGGACTTTCCGTTACCGGTATCGTGCATCCGGATAAAGTGTTGACTAACACCGCGGCACAAATTAGGGATACTATTATATTAACAAAACCTGTGGGAACCGGGATTATGTCAACCGCCATAAAAGCAAAACTGGCCGCAACGGAAAATATTAAAGAATCCGTGGCAGTCATGTCCATGTTGAACAAGGGTGCAGCAAAAGTCATGTCACAATTTGATATCAATGCCTGTACGGATGTCACTGGATTCGGACTGGCCGGGCATTTGCTGGAAATAGCAAAAGGATCAAAAAAATGCATCACACTTCATTCTGAAAAAGTTCCCATGTTAAAAAATGCATTGGATTTTGCGAATATAGGTATGGTACCGGCGGGTGCCCATAAAAACCGTACGTTTTTTAAAGAAGTGACCCATATTGATATGGGAGTTGACCGGGCGCTTGTTGATCTGATGTTCGATCCGCAGACATCCGGCGGATTGTTGTTCTCTCTGAATAAAAAAGAGGGGGAAAAATGTATGGAAAAAATGAAATCTGATGGCTTGAACGCCTGGGTAATCGGTGAAATTACCCGTGACAGCGATACGGGGTTTTTGAACATAATTTAATGTTTTTTTCACATTGACTTGAGATTCAGCATATGGTATTTGCTTTCAAGATAAATTGATCTTTGAAGGCTAAATGGGAAGTTTTAAAAAGGCATAGATGAAAAAGGAAACCGGTAAAACCATCAGAGAACTTGGATATTTTGCCAGCCTTGGAATGTCAGTGGCACTTTCGATTTTCATCGGTCTTTTTGTGGGCCTTTGGCTAGATAAAAAGTTTGATACGGAACCTGTTCTGTTGTTTGTTGGTCTGGCATTTGGTATCGCAGCTGGATTCACCAATATCGTGAGAGCAGGTAAAAAGGGAAGAAAGTTTTAATGCAGGATACTCAAAAAATTGTTAATTTTGTCACGACTTCAAACTGGATTTTATTGCTGTTTGGCGGGATGATTGGTCTTATGATGACCCCTATGAAATTTGCTTTGGGGATCATTCTGGGGGGATTGATTGTGGCAATAAATTTTCATTTATTGAAAAACACGCTTAAAAACATGTTTCGTCCCGAAGTCGTATCAGAGCAGGGGCGTTCGCTTGTGGGCAATGTCCTGGTAAAATATTATATTCGATTTGCGATCAGCGGAATGCTGATATTCCTGCTGATTTCAAAACATATTGTTCATCCGTTGGGTCTTCTGGCAGGTCTATCGGTGGTTGTAGCAAGCATGTTTATGGCTACAGCGCTTGAATTAACAAGATTATTTTTCAAGGAGGCGGTATAAGGTGGAACATCCATATTTGATTCTTACTTCAGTATTCGGAATGATAGGAATGGAAGACTGGGCTGCTGCACATCCACAAGTTACGTATATGTGGCTTTGCATGGTAATTTTAATATTTTTTGGCTGGTTGGCTGGGAAAAGCGTTTCCATGGTTCCCAAAACGGCACAGAATGTCTTTGAAGTTCTGATTTCAGGGCTTGAAGAGTTCATGGTTACCGTTACAGGAGATGAGGGAAGAAAATCTTACCCACTTGTATTAACCATATTTTTGTTTGTCCTTCTGGGCAATCTCATGGGACTGGTACCTGGGTTTTTCCCTCCCACAGCAAACATTAATACAACCCTTGCCTGTGCGATTATTGCCGTTTCATGGAGTCATGTTGTCGGTATCCAGCGTCATGGGTTTAAATATATAAAACATTTTTTAGGCCCTGTCCCTGCAATGATCCCCTTATTTTTGCCGATTGAGCTTATTGGTCATACAGCAAGGGTTCTTTCCCTTACCTTCCGTCTTTTTGGAAATATGATGGGCCATGAACTGGTTGTCGGGATACTTCTGGGGCTGGCCGGCATGTTTCTGGCACCATTGCCGATTATGGCCCTGGGTGCGTTTGTTGCGCTGGTACAGGCGTTTGTATTCTTTTTACTGGCCACTATGTACATCGCAGGTGCGATAGAAGAAGCACATTAATAAAGCGTTTTACGGGATTTGGAAGAAGCCCCGTTATTTTTATATTATTTATCAAATTATAATAAGGAGTAAAACATGGAATTTCTAGTGGGTAGTGTATGGGCAGCAGGGCTTGCAATTGGTATTGCAGCATTTGGTTGTGGCATTGGTCAGGGCTTGGGCCTGAGCGGTGCAATGAGCGGTATTTCAAGAAACCCTGAAGCAGCCGGTAAAATCCAGGTGAATATGCTGATCGGTCTCGCAATGATTGAATCTCTTTGTATCTATGCGCTTGTTGTTGCTCTAATCCTTATGTATGCTCATCCTGCACTTAAAGGTGCGATTGCTGCCATGGGCGGACACTAAGCCATACAGTTTGAATTAGACAAATATTTTAATGAAAAGGGCGTAGACATTTTTTGTTTACGCCCTTTTTATATTCATTTTTTAATGATTTGTCTTGTCTGGTTCTCTCAGTATTGTTATAGTCTCCAGGAAAAATAAGATTATCGGGCATAATATCAGATGAAAATAGTATAATTTTATTAAGCGAAAATATATTTTTATGTTTAAGAAAAAAGATATCATAGACAATATTCTTACTGATCTTGGGGAGGAATTCGCAGCTCGGGTTGAAGACTTAGACCGCCTGGTTTATAGAAATGGTTTGAACTTGGAAGATGAAATTATAGAAGATCGGGATGATAAGATCTGGCGGATTTTAAAAGAAGACGCCTCTGTTAAGGTTTGGGAAGGCGGAGGTAAAGTTAGAGTGAAGGTTTCTTCAAGGGGGAGAAAAAATATTTCCATGAAGAAAATAGTCGATATTGCTGTAAATGCTATCCTTGCAGAACTTAAAAAGGAGGAGTAGTGGCTATTGTTATCGTCTGCCCTAAGTGTGCAAAAAGGCATAAAGTCAATTTAGATACTGTTAAAGAAAAAATATCTTTGGGAAAAAAAATTGTTGCACGATGTAAAGCCTGTAGACATAGATTTCCTGTGCAGCTTGATACTCTCATTAATCAGAAAAAAGAAAGATTTCAGGGGCCAAAAACAAGTCCCCGGAAAATTTGTGTTACCTTAAGCAAGGGAGGCGTCGGAAAAACCACCACTGCTGTTAATTTAAGCGCTGGCCTGGCGCTGGCCGGACACAAAGTGTTGCTCGTGGATACGGACACTCAGGGTCAATCTTCCTATGGCCTTGGGAAAAAGCCAAGAGCCGGTTTAAGTGAATTGTTGACAAAAAAGCTTGCACCTGAAGAGTGTATTGTCAGGGCCAGAAAAAATCTTTGGCTCCTTTCCGGTGGTAAATCATTGACAGAAATAAAAAGAATTATCGATCGGAAAAACTTTGGTGCTGAGTGGACCTTGTCTGAGGCCATGAACAAACTGGATCACAGATATGATTTTGTTATTATTGATACGGCTCCCGGATGGGATCAGCTCACCGTCAATGTCCTGTTTTATGGCACAGAAGTTCTCGTGCCGGTGGCATTGGAGGTGATGCCGTTGCATGGGTTGTCAGAATTTATGAAAAGTCTGGGGGCAATTCAAAAATATCGAAAAGAAACCGTCTTAAAATATATTGTCCCCACTTTTATGGATGCCAGGATAAAGGGACCCGCATTCATCTATTCTCAGCTTGAAAAATTATATCCGGAACTTATCTGCACCCCCATAAGATACAGCGAAAGTCTCAGTGAAGCCCCGTCTTATGGAAAATCTATTTTTGAGTTTGCCCCGGGATGTACCGCAGCTGCTGATTACAAGGAGCTTGTAAGAAAAGTAACGCTGGATAAGTCAGCGCTACTTTGATTTTATGTGTTCTTATAAATTGCAGATTTCCTGACCGCTGATAACCTTAATATTTTTTTGTACAAAAAGTTCCAATGCCTTATCGTGGTCATCCAGCCGGAAAATCATGATGGCATTTTTGCATTGCGGATTAGCGAATGCATACATGTATTCCACGTTGACTTCATTTTCACACAGGGGATCTAAGATATTATTCAGCCCGCCGGGCTCATCTTTCACCTCCACAGCCAGAACCTGAGTTCTCCCCACCGTAAAGCCTTCTTTTTTTAACGCTTTTTCTGCTGCTTCATTGTCATTCACAATTAAACGCAATACACCGAAATCAGTTGTATCGGCAAGAGACAATGCTCTGATATTGACATTTGCATCCCTTAAGATAGCAGTAACTTCTGCAAGTCGCCCCTCTTTGTTCTCAACAAAGATGGATATCTGTTCAACAAACATGGTGTTTTCTCCTTTTCTACTAATAAAGTTCTCCCTTGAACACGGGTTTTCTTTTTTCAAGAAAAGCGTGAGTCCCTTCTTTTGCATCTTCGCTTGCCATATTAAGGCCAAAGACATCATTTTCAATTCTGCATCCGCTTTCAAGGTCAACGTTAAGGCCGTTTTGAATGACTTCCTTTGCAGATCTCAGGGCCACCTTACCCTTGGAAGCAATGAGGTTCGCAGTTTTCAGGACATCCTCCATGAGGGTATCAGGCTCACATATTTTGTTGACGATACCATATTCCATCGCTGTTTGGGCATTAATATTTTTTCCGGTGAAAATCAGTTCTTTGGCACGGTTTGAGCCTATCCGTCTTGCCAGTCTCTGTGTCCCGCCAAATCCGGGAATCAATCCCAGATTGATTTCGGGCAGACCGAAAAGTGCTTTGTCAGACGCATAGATGAAATCGCAGCCAAGAGCAGCTTCTAATCCTCCGCCCAGAGCAAACCCGTTTACAGCAGCAATGACCGGGATGGGCAAATCTTCAACTTTTGAAAAAACCTTTTGCCCTTTGCGGGAAAAAAATTTGCCTTCCAGGGGATTCATTTTTACAAGTTCTGCAATATCAGCGCCTGCAACAAATGCTTTGTCTCCGCTACCTGTAAGGATGAGGACTTTTATATCTGTAGTGTCTTTTATCTGATCCAGGGCAATGTCCAGTTCATCAAACAGGGCATTATTAAGTGCATTTAAAGCCTTGGGCCGGTTAAAAAAAATGGTGGCAACAGGGGTGTTAACCTCGAGAATAATGTTTTCAAAAGACATGATGATCTCCTTATAGCAGTGTTATAATTGTTTGGGATTTGTTGCATTTATATATTTTTCAACCCCATCGGTGATGGCATTGCTGACAGCTGTCTGGTATGAATCACTCATGAGCCGTTTGCCTTCTGTTTTGTTACTGATAAATGATGTTTCAATCAAAATGGACGGCATCCTGGCACCCAGAAGAACATAAAATGGCGCCTGTTTGACCCCTAAATTTTTGATCCCCGAATATTTTTTTTTCAATCCTCTGACTAAAGAGTTCTGCACTATATCGGCAAGCCGTGTGGATTCTTCGATTTTTGCATTCTTCATCAAATCACTTAAGATATATTCCAGATCTGAAATATTTTTTTTGGATGTTGCATTTTCTCTTGCTGCCACAGCAATCGCCTGTTCATCAGTAGCAAGATTTAAAATATAGGTTTCAATACCCTTAAGACGTTTGTTTTTAGCCGCATTGCAGTGAAGGGAGATAAACAGATCCGCTCTCTTTGTATTGGCAATAGCAGTCCTTTCTTCAAGTGTCAGCTTTTTATCGGTTGACCTTGTCAACAGCACCGTGCAGTTTAAGCGGTTTCTGAGGATAACAGCCAGTTTTTTGGCCAGTTTCAGAACAATATCTTTTTCCCAGACATTTTTATAATATCCCGGAGCCCCGGGGTCAGAACCGCCATGGCCCGGGTCAATGACTATTTTTTTAACGCTTAATGCAAATTGTCGAGTGATATCAGATGATCGTAAGTTATCGGTTGTGATCCGGGAAAGTTTTTTCGATTTTCCCGAATCTGCGACGTTTCGATCGGAAGAAGGAGCAGGCCCTCCATTAGATCCTTTCCCCCAGACATCAATGACAATTCTGAACGGGTCTTTTAAAGAGAATATTTTATAATTTCCAAATGATTTTATATCAATCACAACCCGTACCGTATGGGGAAGATATTGTCCTGCCCGGGCCTGATTTAAAAGGTCATCATTGATCTGGGTGTGATCGGCGATCTCTTTTCCAAGCTTTGATTGTTCTATGTCAATATAGAGGCGCTGAAAAGGCTTATTAATATCAGGATCTTTTTTTAACAGCCGGTGGGAATAATCCCTTTCACCATCCGCATTGATAACAATTCGGGTGTATTCCGGGTTGGACCAGAATCGAAGATCTGTAATCGTGACATCCCCACGGGAACTGGTTTTTTCTGGAACAGGATTTATTGCAAGCAACTTTTTTTTGCGTTGAATAAATTTTCTGATAAGGACATCATTTTTTGTCAGTCTTTTTTTTGACCGAATATGTTTAATCTTTTTTGTAGAAAGACCCGGGGTAACTTTTATGGAGTTGAGCAAAGATTCGGCACGGGGCTTGTATGCACTCCCGGGATATTTGTTCCTGAGTCTTGCAAGAAGATCACTCGCCTGATTTTTATAGATGCCTTTGCCGGATAATTTGGAGAGGGTTAAATAAAGCCGGGCAGCCTTATACATTCCTGCAGGCGCCCATGAGCTGTCAGGATGAAGCCTGTAGACACTTTCATATTTACTGATGCAGTTGAGCCATTCTGCTGCTTTTTTCTGCTTCAATGAGGAATTTCGAAGCGTTTTATAGCAGGCATCTGCCATAAGATATTTTTGTTTGGCTGGGCTTGAAAACCCGTTTGTCGTTAGAATACAACCACCTGTAAAAATAATAATGATGAGATATAGTGGCAGTATGAATATTTTAAGTTTGGCCATATCCTATTGAATGCTTTTTTGTTTTAAATCGTTTAACACGTTTATCGCTTCAAGAGGAGTCATACTTGAAATATCAATCTTTTCCAACCTCTTTTTAATGGAGTGGTCATTATAATTAAATAATTCCAGTTGATTGTCATCCCCCTTTTTTTTCTTTTTACCCTTCTTTTTGGTCTTTTGGGGTAAAGGTTTCGGGATATCTGTGTTGTTTTTCTGCTCAATGCCGGACAATATATGTTTTGCATTGTCAATGACAACGTCAGGCATGCCGGCAAGTCTGGCCACCTGGATGCCATAACTTTTATTGGTTCCGCCTTTAATCAGCCGTCGCAAAAACACAATATTATCATTGAATTCTTTGACGGCTATATTAAAATTTTTAATTCTGGGTTTTATATCTTCCAGTTTTATCAATTCATGGTAATGAGTGGCAAAAAGGGTCTTAACGCCTTTATTATTTAAATCATGAAGGTATTCGGCAACGGCCCATGCAATGCTCATTCCATCGTATGTACTGGTTCCTCTTCCGATTTCATCAAGAATAATAAGACTTTTGTGTGTGGCATTATTAACGATATTGGCGGTCTCTTCCATTTCAACCATGAATGTACTTTGACCTGAGGAGAGGTTGTCAAGAGCGCCCACCCGTGTGAAGATTCTGTCCACAATGCCAAGAGATGCTTTTTTAGCAGGAACGAATGATCCCATCTGGGCCATCAAGACAGTCAATGCAACCTGTCTTAATACGGTTGATTTTCCTGCCATATTGGGACCGGTGATCAACAGGATCTGGTTCTCAACATCATCCATTTCAATGGAATTGGGAACATACCGCTCCCCTTTGATCAATTTTTCCACCACAGGATGCCGCCCGTCTTCAATGGAAATGGTGTTCAAGTCATTGATGACAGGTTTGGTATATCCATTCTCCGATGCTGCCAGGGCAAGCCCCTGGAGCACATCCACTATGGCAATGAAATCCGCCATTGTAAGAACAAGGGCTGCTTTTGAAACAACTTTATCCCTGATGGTGCAGAAAATATTGTATTCCAGGGCATTTCGCTTATCCTGCGCAGTCAGTATGGTGGATTCAACCTGTTTCATTTCATCGGTAATGAATCTTTCGGCATTCACAAGGGTCTGCTTTCTGATATAATGATCAGGAACCGAATTTGACTGAGCTCTGGATACCTCGATAAAATAACCAAACACTTTATTATATTTAATCTTGAGAGAAGATAGTTTTGTTTTTTCTTTTTCCGTAGCCTCGGTTTTTGCAATCCATGATTTGCCATCCCGTGAAATTAACAGCAGTTCATCCAGTTCAGGATTATATCCATCATTGATCAAATTACCGTCATTGAGCGAATGTCCTGCATCTTCTCTGATGGCGGTTTCGATTAAATGGGCCAGAGCATCAAGTTCTTTTAAAAGCGCTTCTTTGTTTTCAAGAGTGGTCCCGTTAAGTAAAGGGCTTTTAAACAGGGAGAGTTCCTTAAACAGAAGGGGAAGTTTTTTTAAAGAGTTTTTAAGGGCTATCAGATCTCTGGCATTCCCCTGGCCCATGGAAATTTTGCTGCCAAGACGTTCAAGGTCATAAACCGATTTTAAGTGGGTGATAATCAATTGATGAATATGGGACGCTTTTGTGATTTCTTCAATGCAATTTAGTCGCTGCCGGATGTTGTTTTTATTAATCAGTGGATACCGGAGCCAGGTTTTGATCAATCTTGACCCCATGGCCGTAACCGTCCGATCCAGTACATGGATCAGGGTTCCTTTTTTATCCAATGTTTGTATATTGGTAAGGATTTCAAGATTTTTGCAGGATCGATTATCAATTACCAGAAAATTTTTCATATCATAGGGTGTGATTTGAAAAAGATGCGTTGTATCCTGCATCTGGGTGTCCTGGACATAAAAGAGGATGGCACCTGCAGCAGAAATGGATGCCAAAAGAGTTTCTGCACCGAATCCTTCAAGACTTCGGGTTTTAAATTTGTTTAAAAGCCTTTCTCTTGCTTCTTCAACATCAAACGCACCCTTCTCAAGATAGGTAATTTGTCTTCCTTCAAACGCCTGAAGGATAGGCTTGTAGACGGGGTCTGTTTTAAAACTTGTCGGCAAAATAATCTCTTTGGGATCAACCTTTAACGCCTCGTCAATCAGTTCTAAGGGTATTTTTGACTGCCGGCTTTCAACCTGGGTGGTTTTAAAGGTTCCGGTTGATATATCAAGATAGGCGATCCCTGCAACATCTTGTGTCTTTGACAGGGCTAAAAGGAAGTTATTGGATGTCTTATCCAATAAGTCTTCATTTAAAATCATGCCCGGGGTGATGACCCGAACCACCTGCCGTTTCACCAGCCCCCTGGTTGCCGCAGCATCTTCCATTTGTTCACACACGGCAACCTTGCATCCGTTTCCAATGAGTTTGGCAATATAGGTGTCAGCCGCCCGGAAGGGTATCCCGCACATGGGGACCGGGGTGTCGTCATTTTTATTTCTGGAGGTTAAGGCGATTTCCAGGATAGCGGCGGCTTTTTTTGCATCCTCAAGGAACATTTCATAAAAATCTCCCATCCGGTAAAATAAAATCGCATCTTTATATGATTCTTTGATGGTCAGGTATTGCGCCATCATGGGAGTTTTTTTCTTTTTGGTCATACGCTATCTTTGTTTAAGCAGAATCAAACAGCAGTATCTGATTTATCACCTTTTTCATTGTCGTTTTCAGGCTGCTCCGGTATGGGAAGTTCGCTAATTGTCTTTTTTTCCCGCGCTTTTTTAATATACGGATCATGCTGAAACACTTCCAGCTCTGTCTTTAAGGTATTGACCTGTTTTTTAAAAGAGGCGATAGCCGCATCTTTTGTTTTGATTTCTTTTTTTAACCTGAGTTTTACCATAAATCCTTTGATGCCAGCCAGAATAAGGCCCAAAAGAAAGAAAATTCCAAAGTAGGCAATATTTTGAAGTTCCGGTATCGTCCAGTTCCAGGAAGCGATTTTAAGATCAAATTTTAATGCAACGGTTGTCATGAAATAATCTAAATTCTGGTAAATTAAAATTCCAAACAACCCTAAAATAATCAGCCACAAAAGATATTTAATTTTTTTCATTCATCCACTCCATATCCAAATTTTATATTGTAAACGGTCAAGTTTTGATAATCATAGATCAAATTTTCTTTTTTTTCAATTCTTCTTTTAATAATAAACAGGCTTAAATACTGAATTTAAAGGCAGCATTCAGTAAATATCATACGTTAGAGGAAAATCGGATGAAGCAGATTGACGTCAAGGTTGTCTGAAAAAAATAGGTTCCAATCCAGATGTTCAGGTGGAATTTTTTTTAAGACTTCAAAACAGGAAAAGTGAAGGTGGGGCGGCAATTGTGGGTTTTTATACGTATCGCACACCGTTGCAATAACCTGCCCTTTTTTGACAACCTGGCCGATTTTTAAATTTTTTTCAGGGATGATATGGGCATATGCAAACAGAAGTCGCCGATTGAAAAGTAACGAATTTTCATGTTCAACTACAAGGGTCTGTCCCAGAAAATCATTACAAATATTTAAAATAATCCCGTTTTCCATGGCCGGGACTCTAATGGAATTATCAAAGTTATGCAATTTATCCGGACGTATTCTGTAATAGGTAATGTCTATTCCTTCATGGGCAGAATGCCGGAATTTAAAATCTCCCCACCATTTATCCTTACTTAAAAAGAGCATCCCGCAATGGAACAACCATTGGATTTTTTGACCATTTCCCATGCCGTTGGTCAGACCGTTGACTTGGGAAATGGAGTCAAGATAATCGAAAAATTTGCTCATTACAGAGATTTCAGGATAATTTTATGCCCCATAAGATTAATATCTTCAATAATGGCTTTGACCTCCATATTTTCTCCCAGGAGGCCTTTTAAAAGAAATGTATTTTCTGCAACCGGGGTGATAGCAGCCACGTTTTCCATGATTAGTTTTTCGTCATTGTCTTTTCTTAAGTATACATTGGATTCACACATTTTTTTATCTTCCTTTATTTATTTTACGGGGTCAGGCTTTCCTTATTGTCGTTATTTTTCAAATAACGACAATAAGGAAAGCCTGACCCCACTCTAATGTATCATTTTTACCTTCAAATGCATATCTTTACCACAATCAATGATGGCTCCGCT
>Ga0190329_1000478_pt1 | contig 11735 bp, 10 predicted proteins | sample 48720423_MG_FD_161655 | JGI IMG/M metagenome (GOLD analysis project Ga0190329, IMG submission 161655) | Hydrothermal vent sediment bacterial communities from Southern Trench, Guaymas Basin, Mexico - 4872-04-2-3_MG | ecosystem: Environmental > Aquatic > Marine > Hydrothermal vents > Sediment ... | reverse complement strand
TTTCCAAAAATATGTGGATAATGCCGTATCCAAGACCATAAACATGCCCAATGAGGCAAAAATTGAGGATGTAGCCACAGTATATAAAGAAGCATATAAACTGGGACTCAAAGGTCTAACAGTATACAGGGACGGGTCACGGCAGGAACAGGTCATTAAAGTCGCTAAGAGCGAAGGGGGAGAGAGAAGGAAGCCCGGTACTCTGGCACCAAGACCAAGACCCAATATCACCCGCGGAAGGACTATAAAAATGGTAACAGAAATGGGTAACTGTTATATAACAATTAATGAAGATGAATATGGACTGTTCGAAGTATTTATTCACCTGGGTAAATCAGGTTCCTCAGCCATGGCTTTTACTGAAGCCATAGGGAGATTAATCTCCCTTGCCTTAAGGTCAGGAGTCAGCCCTCAGGAGATTATAAAACAACTCAAAGGAATAAAGAGTTCCACACCAACTAGACAGGATACTGGAGATGTGGTATTTTCTGTACCTGATGCTATTGCAAAGGCTCTGGAGAAATATCTTAAAGGAGGAGAACAGCTGGAACTTCTGCCATCAAAATCCAGAAGCTTAATGTTCAGGCCCATTTTGAAACCCGGAAATGAGAAAGAAGACAGCGGAAGAGAGCAGGACCTATGCCCGGAATGTGGGGGAGTCCTTGTATATCAAGAGGGTTGCTACACTTGTATGGATTGTGGCTATTCTAAATGTGAATAGGAGGGAATATGGGACTTAAAAATGATAAATGGATCAAAGAAATGGCTGAAAAGTACAAAATGATCGAGCCATTTGTACCGAACCTTGTCCGGAATAACAATATATCCTATGGGCTTTCTTCTTATGGCTATGATATCAGAATCGCAGACGAATTCAAAATTTTTACAGATGTCTTTCAGGCAGTTGTGGATCCAAAAAATTTTAACCCTAAATCCTTCGTGGATTTCAAAGGCAAGGAATGTATAATTCCACCAAATTCGTTCTGTCTTGCAAGAAGTGTAGAGTATTTCAGAATTCCCCGCGGTGTAATGGGTATATGCCTCGGGAAATCCACATATGCAAGATGTGGAATTGTTGTAAACATAACTCCTCTTGAACCGGAATGGGAAGGGCATCTCACAATAGAGATATCCAACACTACCCCACTACCGGCAAAGATATATGCAAACGAAGGCATAGCACAGCTTATTTTTATTGAAGCGGACGAGAAATGTGCTGTATCATATAAAGATAGAAAAGGAAAATACCAGGGGCAAAAGGGTGTAACGCCCCCAAAATTGTAGCATAAGAGGTGAGATGATGAAAAATAAGGATAAAGATCTTGACAAAGAAAAATCCCTGGAAATTGCATTAAAACAAATTCAGAGACAGTATGGCCCGGGGAGTATAATGAGGCTTGGAGAAGCTGCTCAAGTGAAGGTTGATGTCATTCCTTCAGGCTCCTTTTCCTTGAATATAGCCATGGGAATAGGTGGGTATCCCCGCGGAAGAGTTGTGGAAATATACGGTCCTGAAGCCTCGGGGAAAACCACCCTTGCTCTCCATGCCATAGCTGAAGTTCACAAGGCTGGTGGTAAGGCAGCATTTATAGATGCCGAACACGCCCTGGATCCAACCTATGCTAAGGCTCTGGGAGTGGACATTGATGACCTCTATGTTGCACAGCCGGATACAGGGGAACAGGCTCTTGAGATAGCAGAAATGCTCGTCAGAAGCAACGCCATTGATCTTATAGTAGTGGATTCCGTAGCTGCTTTAGTACCGAGGGCGGAAATTGAAGGAGAGATGGGCGATTCTCAAATGGGACTGCAGGCAAGACTGATGTCAAAGGCTATGAGAAAACTTGTAGGCGTTCTTTCAAAATCAAAAACTTGTGCCATATTTATTAATCAGGTAAGGCAAAAAATCCAGACAGGTTTTTCATTTGGAAATCCTGAGACAACGCCCGGTGGCCTCGCACTCAAATTCCACTCATCCATGAGGCTTGAGATAAGAAGAATTGCATCCATAAAATCAGGTGAAGTAGTGGTGGGAAATAGGGTAAGAGTGAAAGTGGTGAAGAACAAGCTTGCCCCACCATTCAGGGAGGCAGAATTTGACATTATATATGGAAAGGGCATTTCTTACGAAGGAGAATTGCTGGATCTGGGATTACAACATGGACTTATCAAAAGAAGCGGTTCATGGTTTACATACGGAGATATACAGCTTGGACAGGGTAGAGAAAGGGCAAGAGCCTTTCTGGAGGAAAACAAGGAAATACGCGAAAAACTCGAATTAGAACTTAAGAAGGCTCTCGGACTGATTGAAGAAGAATCCGCTTAGTTGACTGGACAAGAACCAGCTTTTAAAATTAAAGGCACTATGAGAAGGAATATTATTGCCGGAAATTGGAAGATGCATAAAACCCATTTAGAGGCCAGAGAATTTGTGGCTCAGCTTCTAAGTGAAGTAAAAAAGATACACACCTCTTATGAAGTAATCGTAATACCACCCTTCACTGCCCTGGAATCAGTCTCCAGAGTTCTAGATAGAAATTATATTAAACTTGGTGCTCAGAATGTTTTCTACGAAGAGAAAGGTGCTTATACCGGTGAGATATCACCTGTGATGCTAAAAGCCCTTGATGTAGATTATGTAGTAATAGGACATTCGGAGAGAAGAAAATATTTTGGAGAAACAGATGAAATTATTGCTAAAAAAGTAAGGGCAGTTATAGACCATGAAATGATGCCTATTTTATGCATAGGAGAAACCCTTGAGGAGCGAACACAGGGAATTGAGAAAGAAGTAGTTGAAAGGCAGTTAGAAAAGGGACTCTCGCTTATTAAAGATAATGAAATCGAAAAAATTGTTATTGCTTATGAACCTGTTTGGGCTATTGGCACAGGAAGGACAGCAACTCCTGAGATAGCGCAGGAAATGCACTCTTTTATTAGAAGTAAAATAAAAGATATGAAAGGCACGGATAATTTACCCATTCTTTACGGCGGGAGCGTCAAGCCGGATAATATTGTGGGGTTATCATCCATGCCAGATATCGATGGAGCCCTGGTAGGTGGGGCATCATTAAAAGTAGATTCCTTTATGGGAATAATTACAAACGCAGTAGAGGGAGGATAGAAATGTATTCATTACTTCTTGTTGTGTATTTAATTATAGTAATACTAATGATTATGGTAATACTTGTTCAGCAACCCAAAGAGGGTGGCCTTTCTCCCATGTTTGGTGGTGGGATGGAGAATATTCTGGGAGTAAGGGGAGCTCCTACCTTTTTCACAAAATTAACGGCTGCCCTGGGTACATTATATATAATCCTTTCACTGGTACTTTCTGCCATAAATTCACCGAGTAAAATAAAAAGGGCACAGGCGCCCGTGGAAACCCAGCAACAGGTTGAACAAACCCAACCTCAAGAGCAGCAGCCTATACCACAAACACCAGAAGAAGGAGGGAAATGATGAACTACGCAGTTATCGAATTCAAGGGATTTGAATACAGAGTTAAGGAAAACGATGTGATAACTGTACAAAAGGTCGATAAAAAAGAAGGAGAAAATGTTGAAATAGATACTGTTCTACTTGTCAGAAAGGGTGATAAAACTCTTGTTGGCACACCATATGTAGAAGGTGCTAAGGTCATTGCAAAAGTTCTGGGAGATCGTAAGACTCCTAAAGTTATTGCGTTTAAGTTTAAAAGAAGAAAGAACTATAGAAGAAAGAAAGGGCACCGGCAAATCCTAACTGAACTGAAGATCGAAAAAATCATCTCTTAAGGGGTGATAATATAGGAGTATTATTTTACCTCCTCCTCTTATTATTAAATTCTGCATATTATAACCTACAGAAAAATCAGTATGAGGTAGATTTACTTATAATCACACCGTCAAGGTTCAGGGAACCCTCAGAGGAGCTTGCAGAACTAAAAAATAAATTGGGATACAGTACGCTCATAAAAGAAGTAGAAGCAATAGAAAATGAATTTGATGGAGTTGATCTTGCGGAAAAAATTAGAAGCTGTATAAAATTCTACCATAGCCACAGGGGTGTAAGATGGGTAATACTATTGGGAGATGAAACATTTATCCCTCAGAGAATCGCCTATGTAAGGCTGGGATACGGCGAAAATGATTACATACCAACTGATTATTATTATGCTGACCTTGATGGTGACTGGAATTTTGACCATGATGCAACCTTTGGAGAGTTAGAGGACAGCCTTGAACTCAGACCGGACGTTCTGGTGGGAAGAATCCCGGTACATACAGAATTTGAATTATTCCAATATCTGGAAAAACTTAAAGTGTATAAAACTGAGGAAAAACCCTGGAGTGATCTTGAAAGGGCACTATTTGTGGCCTCGGAATTACAGATAAAAGCTGATGGCAGCCCTTACGTCGATTCAGTGAGAAAATATTTTCCACCTGATTTTCACCAGATAAAACTCTATCAGGACGAAGGCACCATAACCCGGCAAGCCTTTGTGGATAGCCTGAACAGAGGAACTTCTTATCACTTCGCTATATTGCATGGAGACTATGGAGGTATTTATATAAACGTAAACCCTTATATATATTTCAGCACAGCAGACATAAATCTTCTGAATGATAAGGGTAGCTCTCTCTGGTATGTTATCACATGCGATGCAGGGGGAGTGGACAAAGATTGTTTTGGTGAGCATCTGGTTTTCCACCCTCAGGTTATTGGAATCATAACCAATTCAAGAAACGGATTCACCAGTGGTGTAAAACTAAGCATACCCTTTTATCAATCACTTTTTGATAACCCATGGTTTACCATTGGGGAAGCTGATAGTGTGGCAAAAGCACAAAATGCTTCACAATCCATTTATTATAATGAACTTAGATATAATCAAATGTCCAATATCCTCCTGGTGGATCCTTCCCTGGTACCTCCAAAGGGAACAATGCATAAAATAATATTGGAAAAATTGAGTCTTCGAGAAGATACATTGGTGGAGCTCCTTGTCACCAATGAATATGGGAATCCTTTTAAAAATGTAAAAGTTACTCTCTACCAGCCTGGAAATTTCATTGCTACAACCTTTACAGATCTTTTTGGTTACGCATCCCTCCATATAAAGCAGCCTGTTACAGAAAAAGTATTTTTATCCCTTCAGCACCCCTCTGGTTATACGGTTCTGGATTCACTGCTATTGGACACTCTTTATATACCCCTGAGCGTGGAGTTAAATAATATACAAAATAATTTTGGAGATACGCTTTTGGTATCTAATACAGGATTTAAAATAACATTTAAACTCAAAAACAACTCTCCGTATTCCTCAGGTGAGACAAAATTTTTGATCAAAGAAAAACAGAATATACTTTTCTTAGATGATACCCTTTTCCATATTCCCGAACTGGTTGAAGAGGCGGAATATTTTATAAAAGTTGGTGGCAAGGTCAAGAATTGCTTAGAAGATACTACCATATCTTTGATAATTCAATTAAAGAGGGGGGATTTTTTAAGAAGTGATACACTGGGCCTCAGGGTGTTTTCCCCTAAATTCTCTATTACACATGTAAAATACAGGCTGGAAGGAACCAGTTTAGTCGTTTATGAACAGTTGCAAAATTTATCCAGGGTTCCACTGCATAATTTTACTTTAAAGGTAATACCTGATATATCTTTTTACACATCTTCCAGAGATTCCGTGTATTATAGTTCACTCGATGCCTTCACTTCCATCCGGGATAGCTTCATTTTTACACTTCCAGATGTCCCTTATACATTATATGACATAATATCTTATAACAATCTTAAAGATACGATCCTTATACCACTTAGAGACACTGCATTGAATTCTCCCATAGGTCTCAGGGGGAAACCGGGTTCAGGCAGTGTAAAATTATCATGGAATACCTTCCAAAATCTTCTTTACAATGTGTATCGTAGTGAAAATGGAATAAATTTTGTCAAAGTCAACGAAGAATTAGTAGATGATACTTATTACGAAGATAGAGGTTTAACTCCTTTTACATATTATTACTATTATGTTACTATGGTTGATACTTTTTTGCATGTGGAAACCATACCACAGGAAACTCTCAAGATAAGAACAAACCCGGGTAATACTCCTGGTTGGCCTAAGGTTACTATAGGTACTGGATATTCAACCCCATGTGTTCTTGAACTTGATGTAGATGTTCCAGGTCTTGAACTCATAGTTGGGACAAGCTTTGACAGTCTGCTCTATGCATTTTATTCCAACGGGGACCCTGTTCCTGGATGGCCTGTTAATATTCATGGTGATATATGGGCCTCCCCATGTGCAGCAGATTTTGACAATGATGGTGCTGATGAAGTTTTCGCAGTAAATTTCCATGGAGACCATAAAGCTTACTTAATAGACGGAGACGGGAGTATTATGCCCGGCTGGCCTCAGGATCTTGGATATGGAAGTTTTGGTACACCTGCCTGTTATGACCTTGATGGTGATGGAACACCTGAAGTAGTTGTAAAACCTAATAATTCAGTACTTTATGTTTTCCGAAATGATGGAAGTTATCTTTTTGCTCCTGATACATTAGATACAGTTTACACTAATTATTCCTCCCCTGCCATTGCAGATATAAACGGTGATTCCATACCTGAAATTGTCGTCGCTGGTGGGGGTCTATCTCCACATCTTTATGTGTTTGAACCAGATGGAGATACTCTCCATCCCTTCCCTGTTTCTTTGCCCGGACGGGTGATGGGTTCTATGGCTATCGGTGATGTAAGAATAGATTATCCTGGTGAAGAAATTGTAATTCCCATACAGGATTCCATATATCTTTACTCCTCTCAGGGGCAGATTATATGGTCTCGTCACGCTTATAATACCAATATTTTCTTTAACCCTTCTCTCTCCGATATAAATAATGACGGGATACTGGAGGTTCTTGTGAACACTTTCAATGGGATTATCGTATTTGATGCTTTGGGTAATATTCTTCCAGGTTTTCCCGTTTACTGCGGAGGCGACTTTTCCACCTGCACAACTTTAGATATCGATGGAGACGGTACACAAGAAATAATTAAGGGTTCAATGGACGGAAACCTCTATGCTATAGATTATACAGGTAACATTGTACCGGGTTTTCCTGTAACCCTTTATTCATATGTGAAACCTTCAGTATTTATCACAGATCATGACCTGGATGGACACGCAGAAATTGTGGCATCAGGTTTTGCCAACTCTTTATTTTCCTTTGATTTACCCTCAATCTTCAGCAATACGGCTTCAATGTGGCCAACTCTAAAACATGACAGGATGAGAACTTCCTGGATTAAAGTTCCAGCTCAACTGGGCATGGAAGAAGCAAGTAAATCAAACAAAAAGACAGGAGCTGAATCAGATATTATTCTTAATGGGAATATTCTAGATCTCAGTAAATTTAAGGATATAGACGAAATAAAATTATATGATTTAACAGGTAGGTTGATTTATAATTTAAACATCTCAAAAGGCCAGTTTTTGGATCTTTCGAGGTTTTCTGCAGGTATTTATTTCTTGCACATTAAAAAGAATAACAACACAAAAATTATAAAAGTCATCAAAATAAAATGAATAACCTGGAAAAATTGAAAAAAAGAAAAGCCGAAATTGAATTAAAACTTGCCTCTCCACTGGAAGAAAGGGAGCGAGTAGAACTTTTAAGAGAATACAAAAAAATCACACCCCTTGTAGAAAAAATGGAGCTAAAGCAGAAGAAGGAAAAAGAATTATCTGATATTATTCAGCTACTGGAAGAAGAAAAAGATGAAGAGATGCAGAAATTTCTCAATGAAGAGAAAGAAAAGCTGGAAAAAGACATTGAAGAACTGGATATGGAGATCAAGAAACTTCTTCTTCCCGAGGACCCGGATGATGTGAAAAATGCTATTGTTGAGATCAGAGCAGGAACCGGTGGAGATGAAGCTGCACTCTTCGCTGCAGACCTATTCAGAATGTATTCAAAATATGCTGAGAAGAAGGGTTATAAAATATCAATAACCGACTCCCATCCCACACCTCTGGGAGGTTTTAAGGAGATAACCTTCATTGTGGAAGGACCTTATGCATACAGAAACTTCAAATACGAATCAGGGGTTCATAGAGTTCAAAGAATACCCCAAACTGAATCTGGTGGAAGAATTCACACCTCTTCTGCAAGTGTGGTAGTACTTCCTGAAGCGGAGGATGTAGATGTGGAAATAAATCCTGATGACCTCAAAATAGAAACCTACAGAGCCGGCGGACCAGGGGGGCAGCATGTAAACATGACAGACTCAGCAGTGAGAATTACACATGTACCCACAGGAATTGTGGTTACCTGTCAGGATGAAAGGTCTCAGCATAAGAATAAAGCAAAGGCACTGAGAATTCTGAGAGCACGGTTGAAGGACTTAGAATTGAGGAAAAGAGAAAGTGAATTGAGGAAAAAACGGAAAAGTTTTATCGGTTCTGGAGATAGAAGTGAGAAAATCCGAACATATAATTTTCCTCAGGGTAGAGTCACGGACCACAGAATAAACCTTACTGTATACAGATTGGATGATATACTTGATGGTGAATTAGATCTTATAATAAAAGAGCTCCTAAAAGCTGAAGAAGAAGCACGCCTTGAATCCCAGAAAAATATACAGTGATATTGTAAAAATGCTTTCTTCAGTTACTTCCCAGCCTGAGGCTGAGGCAAAATGGTTTATAGAAGAAGTTTTCGGAATGCCAAAGGAATTTTTTTTTATCACCGAGGAAATTAACACAGAAAAATTAAAGAGACTCCACCAACTCATAGAACGCAGGATAAAAGAACGAATACCAGTTCAATATATATTTCAAAAGGCTTATTTCATGGGTCTTGAACTCTTTGTTAATCCACAGGTATTAATTCCCAGACCAGAAACAGAAATTTTAGTGAGCCACGTTATTAAAACTTACTCAAATAGAAGAAGACCTTCATTTTTTGTGGATGTAGGGACAGGAAGCGGTGCAATTGCAATCTCCATTTCTTATTTTACGAAAATACCAGGAACTGCAACAGATGCCAGCAGAAGGGCTCTTACTATCGCTAAAACAAACATAGAAAAATATAAAGTCTCAGTGGAGCTTGTATGTGCAAACCTGTTGGAGCCTTTTAAAGAAGCCAGTCTTGATCTTATAGTATCCAACCCTCCCTATGTGGGCCGTAATGAATTCACAACTTTACAGGAAGAAGTGCAAAAAGAACCTGCTTCATCTCTAATTGGTGGAAAGGATGGTCATGAAATTACCATTAAACTTATGGAACAGGCTTTTATTAGATTGAAAAAGGGAGGAAGCCTTATAATAGAAACTCACAGAGGTATACTTAAAAAAGTAATAGCGGGGGCAGAGGATCTCGGTTTTAAGGTGAGAGCAGTGATAAAAGATTATAGTGGTTATGAAAGAGTGATTCATCTGGAGAAATAAATGAATGATATAGCTAAAAAACTTTTTGAAGAGGCAGAAAAACTGATAAAGAATGGTCGCTACAGAGAGGCCATTCCCAAGCTATTGAGATTAAAAAGACTAACTCAGCGGGATGGAGAGCAGGAGGAGGTTCTTTATAATCTCGGGCTCTCCTATCTCATGCTAAATAGATTCACAAGGGCTGCGGATATTTTTAAAAGATTGTCAAGAATTAATCCAGACTCAGCTCTCTACTATTATATGCTGGGACTTGCAAATCTAAAAAGAGCCGATTTACAAGAAGCTTTATCGAATTTTAAGAAAGCCAACCAATTGTCCCCAACAGAGAAAGAATTTGCCAAGAAATATGGATGGACTCTATGTCTTCTGGGTAAAAGAAGAGGAGAGAAAATCCTGGAAAATCTCTTTCTGCAGGATGCGAGTGATACAGATGTAGCTCTGGACTATATATTGTGTCTTTTAAAAAATAAAAAAATTGAAAAGGCAAGATGGATTACGGAACTCAACTCACGATACAATCCTGCATCAAGCGAACTTGAGGAACTCCGCATGATCATTGAAAAACCGGAACGAATCAACGAAATGTTCATAAGTTTCAATGAACTCAAAACACTTGCAATTCTTATGGAAAAATCCAATTTCGATGAGATTCTTTTTGAGGAAGTTTCATCTATTTTCCTCGGTTTAAAGGGTAAGTTATATAAGAGAATTAAAAAACCTGAGGTTTGGGCAGCTTCACTTGAATTCCTTGCAAAATTTTTGAAGGGTAAAAATATGGATAGAGAGGAAAGGCTTATTGCCAAAAAGTATAAAGTGGAAATACACGAAATTAAAAGAAAAATAAGCAAGATGATGGAGGTTCTTTTAAATGAATGAAGGCTGGATTTTAAAACATGGAAAAGTACCCTATCTGGAATATAGAAATTCAGGACCTTTCAGAATTTTCTTTTCCACGAAGTACGGTTTAGATTTCACCAGAGAACTTGGAGTAAATCCCATTGTTCACCTTAATCAGGTCCATTCCAATAGAATTATACATGTAATACATCCCGACTATGTGGAAGAGGAAAACGGTGATGGCCTTGTGACCAGTAATACCGGATTTTATCTTGCAGTGAAAGTGGCAGATTGTTATCCTCTCATTATACTGGATAATGATACCCCCGCCTGTGGAGTCTTTCATGTGGGGTGGAGAGGGCTTAAGGATGGAATTGTGGAGAAGGCAGTTCGGTACTTTGAGAAACATTTCTATGCTGATCCAAAAAGATTAAAAGCTATCTTCGGCCCGGGCATAAAGGGCGAATACTACGAAGTAGGAGAGGAATTCAGAGAATATTTTACCGACTCTCTTATAGAAAAAAATGGGAAGCTTTACTTAGATATTTATGAGAAAGCAAAAACAATACTTCTCCAGAAAGGGGTCACCAACATCATAGAACCTCCCTATGATACCTATTCCAACGAAGATCTTTTCTTTTCCAAAAGAAGAGATGGAGAGGTAAAGGGGTTAATGTGGGCAATAGTAGGGATAAAGAAGAATGCAAAAACCCTCTCAATGCTGGAATCCGAAACTCCTCTGTAGATGAAATATTAATTAAAAAGGAATTATATTTCTAAGGAACCTCTTTCTCCTTATGTGCTTTAACAACTGAATATTTTTCCCCATAACAATGATTAATGATAAACAGTCTGGTATTACAATGAGAGGAGCAATTTTTTTAAAATCTTTTTCCGTCCAGAATGATTTGTGCTGCTCATATTCATTATTGAACACCACCTTCTGTTTAACAAAAGTTTTAGGAGTTGTGATTAAAATATCAGATGCTATTTCTTTTAGAGACCGCACTAAGTGATATCCTTCCTGCTTGGGGAGATGCTCAATAACGTCGATAAGTAATACAAGGTCATAGCTCTCACGTATAGTTCCTACAACATCCTGTGCTTTACCCAGATATATGTTGTTATATATACTTATGGCATGGAGTCAAATACTTATCTTATATTTCAACGCCATCTATTTTTATATTCCATACTCCATATGCCTTAGTTGACTCATCCCATAACTCCATATATTCTCTGAGCAGAAATCCATACTTTCCAAATCCAACTCCTACATCCAGTATTGACCGGGGAGAAAGTGTTCTCACAATTTCAATTATTAGAGGTATTTGATGATAAAAACTTGTTGGCAAATTACTTCTTTAGTTTACATACCCTATAAATCCAATCTGAAATATCCCGTATCACTTCTTCTTCCACATGGCCTTTTCTCAAATACTCTGCGGGAACACTTTTA
>Ga0190329_1000473_pt1 | contig 11830 bp, 12 predicted proteins | sample 48720423_MG_FD_161655 | JGI IMG/M metagenome (GOLD analysis project Ga0190329, IMG submission 161655) | Hydrothermal vent sediment bacterial communities from Southern Trench, Guaymas Basin, Mexico - 4872-04-2-3_MG | ecosystem: Environmental > Aquatic > Marine > Hydrothermal vents > Sediment ... | reverse complement strand
TCCAGGCAAATTATAGGCACCCCGATATATTGTGTCTCACATTTTTTCAGTTTTGAATTTTCAATTCAATTATATAGCCCTGTGGCAGAGGTACAGGGTGATTTTTCATATTCAAGTAATATATATATAGTACAATCTGCGGAAATACTTTTCCCCTGCCGGAACACCTGCTATTTTTTTAAATCTACTTGCGATCACCCTGCAAATGAATAAAATAAGGGTTGCCCAATCGAAACTTTGTGGTATATTAAATTTTTATTCTTGAACAAGGGACAGGTGTAAATATATGTGTTTAGCGGTTCCGTCTAAAATTATTGAAATCAATGATACGGTTGCCAAAGTGGATGTAGATGGTGTGGTTCGGGAAACCAGCATCATGCTCCTTGATGATGCAAAAATTGGAGATTACGTTATTGTCCATGCCGGCTTTGCCATCAATAAGATTGATGAAGAGGCTGCACTTCAAACTCTGGAAGATATGCGCAATATCCTGGCAGCAGATACCTGGCAGGCCAATGGGATGAATGATCATCTCTAAGTGCGTATGATTCTTCCTATTCTGGCAAAAAGGCTGGAAATCAGCGGCGTGGTTCAAGGCGTTGGGTTCCGGCCTTTTTTATTTGCTCTGGCCAAAAAATATTATTTAAAAGGGGAGGTCTCCAATACCTCCGGCGGTGTGCTGGTCATTGTGGAAGGGCCGCCTGATAATATCGAGAGGTTTATAAATGATATTTATCATAAAAATCCTTTGCTTTCTTCTGTGACAAAGGTTGAATCCTTTGACGCAGGCCTTCAAAATTTTTCTTTATTTCAAATTGTGAAGAGCCGCGTTTCCGATAGCCGGACTACTTTAATTTCTCCTGATGTCAGTATCTGCCCGGATTGCCTGGCTGAAATGAAAGATCCCGGCGACAGGCGGTATGGCTATCCGTTTATCAATTGCACCAATTGCGGCCCGCGATACACCATTATTGAAGATATCCCCTATGACCGGCCCAAAACCGCCATGAAGCAGTTTAAGATGTGTACAGCGTGTCAAAAAGAGTATGATGATCCCTTGGACAGAAGGTTCCATGCCCAGCCCAATGCCTGTTCAGACTGCGGCCCACACGTTTTTTTAACCGATAACACGGGCAAGCGGATTGATTCGGATTCAAAAGAAGCTATCACCCTTGCAGCGCAATATTTAAGCCGGGGCAAGATTGTCGCCGTAAAGGGTCTTGGCGGATTCCATCTGGCCTGTGATGCCTCCAGCCAGGAGGCTGTCCAAAGCTTAAGGCTAAGAAAAGCACGCCCCCATAAACCTTTTGCCCTGATGGCACAATCGGTATCTCAAATATTGGCGTATGTTCATGTAAGTCCTGAGGAAAAGGAACTCTTAGAATCTTATCACAGACCCATTGTTTTGCTGAACAAGAAGCATATCCGACAGGATGATATTAAAGGACTTGCACCGGGTGTCGCCCCTTTTAACAATTGTCTTGGGATCATGCTGCCTTATACGCCCTTGCATTATTTATTGCTTGAAAAAGGGCCTGACATCTTGGTGATGACCAGTGGAAATCGATCAGGAGAGCCGCTTTCCATTGATAATGAAGACGCCCTGGAAGCCTTTTCTCATATTGCCGATTATTTTTTATTGCACAACCGGGATATTTATTTCGGGGCAGATGATTCCATTACAAGGGTTCAGGCAGGAAAAACAAGATTTATAAGACGGTCAAGAGGATATGCCCCTCTACCGGTGTCTTTAAATAAAAAAATGCCGAAAATTCTGGGATGCGGGGCAGGGCTTAAAAATACGATCTGTCTGACACGGGGTCATGATGTATTTTTAGGCCAGCATATCGGAAATATGGATAATGTGAAGGTGTATAATTTTTATCAGAACAGTATCGATCATTTAAAACAAATTTTTGACATTCAACCGGAAATCATTGCCCATGATATGCATCCGGGCTATATGAGTACCGCTTATGCCACAGCACAGAAGACTATTAAAAAGGTGGCGGTTCAACATCATCATGCCCATGCGGCAGCCTGTATGGCAGAAAATCATCTTGAGGAAGAGGTCATTGCCATTACCCTTGATGGCACAGGATATGGAACCGATGGCCATATCTGGGGCGGGGAAATTCTTGTGTGTACGCAAAAAGCGTTTAAAAGAAAAGCCCATCTTTCCTATATCAAGATGCCGGGCGGTGATGCGGCGGTTCTGGAACCCTGGCGCATGGCAGCCTCAGCTCTTTACCAGGCCTTTGGAGATGATTTTTTAAGCCTGGATATTCCCTACATAAAAGAGATGGAAAAAGAAAAATTATCTTTTATCTGTCAGATGATGAAACAGAAGCTGAATTCACCGTTAACCTCCAGCGCAGGAAGGTTGTTTGATGCCGTGGCGTCTTTGCTTTGTGTCCGGCATACGATAACCCATGAAAGTCAGGCGGCAATGGAACTGGAAGCCATGGCAGGCAAAAATCCAATAGATGAAGTCCTGATAGATGATATTTATGGATTCGATATGGTACAAAATAAAAATGATGACAACAGCAGAATATTTGAAATTAATATGATGCCCTGTATCCGGCAGATAATAGATGATTTAAAAAAGAATACGTCTTTGGGAAGAATCAGTTTAAAGTTTCATTATACACTGGCAGCAGCCTTTATAGCGGCAACAATCCGGGTGAGCAAAGAAACGGGCATTGGGAAAATAGTCCTTTCAGGCGGGGTGTTTAATAATGATATTATTTTGAACAGGATGCTCAAACACCTTGAAGAAAATAATTTTAAGAGTTACACCCATACAAAGGTTCCAACCGGGGATGGGGGAATTTGTTTAGGCCAGGTAGTAGTGGCCGCTGCTTTGGCAGCCAATTAAAAAAACAGGGTAACGTATGGCGTTAAAATATATTGAAGAATACAGAGATGGGTCTCTTGCAAGAGATCTGGTGAAAAAAATTCATTCTGTCAGCAAAAAAGACCTAAGACTGATGGAGGTTTGCGGAACCCATACCATGTCTATTTTCAGGCATGGTATTCGGAGTGTCCTGCCCCGGGGGGTCACGCTTCTTTCCGGTCCCGGCTGTCCCGTATGTGTGACTGCTCAGAAAGATATTGATGCCTTTGTGGAATTTGCAAGGGTTAAGAATGTGATTGTGACTACCTTTGGCGATCTTATCAGGGTACCGGGCTCAAGCTCGAGCCTTGGTAAAGAAAAGGCTGACGGGGCCGATGTGAGGATTGTGTATTCGGTATTTGATGCCGTTAACATTGCCAGGGAAAATAAAGATAAAGAAGTGGTCTTCTGTGGCGTGGGGTTTGAAACAACGATTCCCACCATTGCGGCCAGTATTCTCATGGGGATTGAGGGAAAAGTGGATAATTTTTCTATTTATTCAGCCAATAAACTTACCCCGCCGGCTCTTGCCGCCTTGATGGAAACAGATGGGGTAGAAATTGACGGGTTTATGCTTCCCGGCCATGTGTCTGTTATTACCGGCACCGATGCCTACAGGGATACATTTGAAAAATATAATATCCCCGCTGTGATTGCAGGATTTGAACCCATTGATATTTTACAGGCCATTCTTCTTTTGATTCAGCAGAATGAAGCGGGACGGCCTGCTCTTGAGAATGCCTATCCAAGAGCGGTTTCTGATGCAGGGAACATAAAGGCAAAGCAAATCATGCACCAGATTTTTGAGGTCTGTAATGCTTCGTGGCGGGGCATTGGTGAAATTTCTTCAAGTGGCATGGCGCTGAAAAAAGAATATCAAAAATTTGATGCTGCCATAAAATTCGGGATGGATATGCCGGATACACCTGAACCCAAGGGCTGTGCCTGCGGGGAAATCCTCATGGGGTTGAAAACACCGGAAGAATGCCTTCTTTATAAGAAAAAATGTACGCCCATGACGCCGGTAGGACCGTGTATGGTCTCAAGTGAAGGGTCTTGCGCTGCATTTTACAGATATAGTTAAAAGAACAGGAGAAAAATGACTGAAGAAAAAATATTATTAGACCATGGCTCCGGCGGAAAAGCCTCACATGCATTGTTTTCCGATATGATCCTGCCCTTGTTTGAAAATTCTGAATTGTCAAAACAGGATGACGGGGCAATCCTGACTGTCGATGGCACCCGGCTTGCGTTTTCAACCGATTCTTATGTGGTCGATCCCATTTTCTTTCCCGGTGGAAATATTGGAGATCTGGCGATAAACGGAACCATTAATGATATCTCCATGTGTGGTGCCATCCCACAATTTATCAGCGTGGGCTTGATAATAGAAGAAGGACTGCCGATCAAAGATTTTCAGCGCATCCTTGAAGCCATGGCAACAGCGGCGAAAAAGGCAGGCGTCAAGATCGTCACCGGGGACACCAAGGTTGTTCCCAAAGGCAAGGCAGACAAGATTTTTATCAACACATCCGGTATCGGCATCATTCCCCCTGATGTCAATGTGTCTGGCAGCAATGCAAAGCCCGGTGATAAAATCATTGTCAGCGGTACGATTGCAGATCACGGAATTACTGTTTTAAGTTCAAGGGAAGGCTTGAAATTTGATTCTGATATTAAAACCGATTCAGCCCCGTTAAACAAGATGGTACAGTCCATTATCCAGTCGGATTGTGATATCCATGTGCTGCGGGATCCCACAAGGGGAGGGCTTGGCACTACTTTAAATGAGATCGCCGCACAATCCAATGTGGGGATAACCATAGAAGAGTCATTTCTTCCCATTCGGGGGCCTGTTCAGGGAATCTGCGAGCTGCTGGGATTTGATCCCTTATATATTGCCAACGAAGGCAAAGTGATCGCCTTTGTACCGCAAAAAGATGCCCAAAAAGTACTTGAGATTATTCAGCAGGATGAGTTTGGAAAAGATGCCGTGATCATTGGTGAGGTAATCGAAAAAGACCCCGGAAAGGTTTTTTTACAGACCGTCATCGGCGGCGTGAGAATTATTGATATGCTGACAGGAGAGCAGCTCCCAAGAATTTGTTAAATTAATCAGGGACAGATTTTAAACCGGTCCCTGATTAATTTATAAGAAGTTTTTTAATATGTTTTTTTGCTACGTTTATGAAAGACGGGAAAGCCTTGACAAGGGCAGGGGTCATTTCGGTTCCCCAGTCAATTTTATCCGGTTCAATGCCCACTATTTTTAGTTTGGGTCTGTGCCCTCTTATCTGAGCCATGTCAAGGGAGTCCAGAAGATCCACATCATGGAGCGACAGCACCTGTTTCTCATTTTTCACCAGATCATCTTCATCAAGGCTATAGAGGGTGCCGGGCGGATGCCCGGCTCGGACAATATCCAATACCAGTACTTGTTCGTATCCTTCAAACAGATAAAATATGTCCTGGGTAAAGGTTCCCCCATCGATAAAATCGACCAGGGTTTCATCATAATTTTCTTTTTCTTTCCAGAATTCATAAATGGCGTGAACTCCGGCACCTTCATCCATCATGAGGATATTGCCCACCCCTAAAACCAATAATTTTTTCATTTTAAATTATAGCGGGATTTCCACTTTAATTTTTCTGCCGGTATCTGCGTCCAGCACGTGGACGGCACATCCCAGTCAGGGGTCGAAGGAGCGGATTAAACGCCCCACATTCACCGGATTTTCAGGATCAGGAACCGGAACACCAATCAGTGCCTGCTCCATTGGTCCTCTCTGGCCCATGTCATCCATTGGGTTGGCATTCCAGATAGTTGCCGAAGTAATCTGGTAATTTGCGATCTTTTTATCTTTAATGTTAACATAGTGAAGAAGGCAACCGCGAGGTGCTTCTGTAAGCCCAAGACCTTCTGCTGAATCAGGAATGGGTGCAGGAACAAAAGTTTCCTTACCGGGCTGTGCTTCTGTGAGCCATTGTTCAACAGCGCCCGCAACCATGGCGGTTTCTTCTGCTCTTGCAACATGTCTTCCAAGGATGGAGAAGGCAGCATCACCGATGTCACGCATTTTTTTAATCCCTAATTTGTCCTGACCTGTTTTAGACAGATCCGGATTGGTAACCCACATTCTTGCAAGTGGACCTGCTTCATGGGGTTTGCCGTTGTAACGAGGGGCTTTGATAAAGCTGTATGCAGCTTCTTTGTAAGGATCAGGAATTGTTCTTCCCTGGGTCGGATTTAAGCCTGTTGTAGAATCATCAAAATAGGAATATTTTACAAATTCTTTGATAAGGGCCGGATCAACGGGGTAATCTTTGCCGTCTGTGAAAACACCTCTTTTCAGAAGGGTATTGCCTGCTTCATCCATTGGGAACACACCCCACGCAACACAGTTTTTATAGCCGCCGCCTGTTTTCAAAAGATCTCCATAGGGACCTGCCAGCAGGTAAACCAGGGGAACATATTTTTCCAGGATAAATTTTTTGACTTTTTTGAAACGCACTGCGTAGGCATTTAATGCTTCCCTGGTGGGAATCTCCGTGGTTCCCCCCACAACGACACCCTGAACATGCGGCATTTTGCCACCAAGAAGCGCTACCATTTCGTGGCAGACTTTTCTTATGTCAAGGGCTTCAATATACTGGGCAACACCAACGTCATTGACCTCTTTTGGCACTCGGATATCATTGTTTGCGTATCTTGGAATAAATGGAGCCACATCAGGGCCATTGACATAATCAAGAGCTGCAAGATGATAAAAATGAAGAATATGGGATTGAAGAAAATTGGCACCCAAAATCAGGTTTCTTGCAATTCGACCGTTTGGGGTCAGTTTAACATTAAAGGCATCATCCAGTGCAAGAGATGATGCATTGGCATGAGCCGTCGGGCATACGCCACATATCCTCTGGGTAATCTGGGTCGCATCCCTGGGGTCCCTGCCGATTAATATTTGTTCAAAGCCACGGTACATGCCGCCATGTATTCTAGCATCAACGACTACACCATCTTTTACTTCAACTTCTGCTTTAAGGTGCCCTTCAATCCTGGTGATAGGATCAATGGAAACCTTGATTTTTTTCCCGGCCGCGACCGGGGCAGCTTGTGGTTTACAGCCTGCCATAATATGATCTCCTTAAGGTTTAAAAAGTTTTGGATAGTTGTTATGCTGGCTCATAAAAAGGTGATGATCCATCCGGGAACCCCGGTTCAACACACCCTATGCAGACCGCATTGTCCACGCACCAGTTCATGCCGCTGTTCCATTTGCGTTTGTAACAGTCAGCATATGTATCCGGACCTTTACACCCAAGATCCATACGGCAGCCTTTTGGATCAGAGAGCTTTTCAGCCATTTCGCCGGCATCATATTCGACCAGATGCGGGCAGTTATCATGGATATTTTCTCCAAAAAAGATAGTCGGACGTCCATTATCATCTAATTCAGGAATACCTTTTGTGAGCAGGTGAGCAATTGATCCGACAATCCAGTCAGGATGGGAAGGGCAACCGGGAACATTGATAACAGGGGTTTTGATGCCATAGGTTTTAAAGAAGTCCATAACACCGGTTGCCCCGGTTTCATTACCTTCAGCCGCTGGAATGCCACCATAAGAAGCGCAGGTTCCTACAGCAAGAACACTTCCTGCTTTTGCACCCAGATCTTTTACAAGGTCAACCATAGTGATTTCTTTATGGTTAAGTTCTCCAATAATGCAGTATTTTCCATCTGCGGCCATTGGAATGGCACCTTCAACTGCCAGAGAAAATTTTCCTTTATACTTTTCTGCAATATGATAAAGATTTTCTAAAGCAGTTTCACCTTCACTTGCCATCACGGTGGGATGAAACTGAAGGCTGATAACTTTAAGCAGTACATCCAGAATAGAGGGGTCAACACTGTTCAAAAGGGAAACCGAACAGCCGGAGCAACCTTGTCCCTGGATCCAGAGAACCGGATGGGTTTCAAGCGCTTTTTCCATTGCGGAAACAAGGGCAGGATTGAACATTTGAGAAATACCGATTCCAGCAGCTGTTCCGGTAACGGCTTTCAAAAAAGTCCTTCTGGAAACCCCAGTTTTTTTGTGCTGCTCAGAAAGCAACAGTTGTTCGTCTTTCACGGGCACCTCCTTGATGCTGTTAAAAATTAATCAATCCTATATTTATATCTCCTTGGTGTCTTATGGCCAATTTAATTCATGTAAAGTATGCTGATTTTACATCGCCCTAAATATGATTCATTTTAAGTATCGCGTTCAATTTTTGTTGTCAATCATTAATTCCTATAATTCCTATAATTTTTTATATGATTAACAGTATTTCTTTTTTATTTTAAATGAGAAAATCGAGATCTGGAATCGGCATCAGCTTCTTGTTCGGTCCCAGGCAGACAAGTTCCAACGTGCAGGTAACGGCTGGCTTTGTTGCATTTGGCCGCCAGGCTTCATGAAAAAAGACAACCCTGTAATCTCCTTCTTTTTCCCATGTTGTTTTAATATCGAGAAGATCCCCGAAAACCGCCCCGTCGTGGTAACCTAAGGTTATTTTATAAACGGCAAAACCGATGCCTTGCTCATGCCACATGTCGGCAAGTACTTCAATGCCAATGATATCTTCTCTGGCCCGTTCGAAGAATTTTAAATAATTGGCATGGTAGACAACCCCTGAGTGGTCTGTGTCTTCATAATAAACCCGGGCGGGGAAAAGATGTGGTTTCCTGTTTGAATCATTCATTATTTGTATCCCGTAAAGTGAGTCATTTGAAAGGGTTTTATACCGGTAACAGCAAATCATTTCAAGAATTTATCAAAAATATAGCTAACTTGTCCGGTAGAACCGAATGCTTACTTCTTCTATGATGGCCAACCCCTCTGTAATGGCATAATCAATGACCGGCATGAAGTCGTCTATTTTTTTCAGGGTATCGACAATTTCTATGACCATGGGCATGCCTTCGGAAAGCCTTAGAATTTTTGTGGTATGAATCATTGAATGTGCTCCAAAACCTAAGACACCACGAGTCACCGTTGCCCCGGCCAATCCGTGTTTCCTTGCTTTTTTCACAATCCATTCGTATAGAGGAGCACCGTCTTTTTTGTCACTCTCACCGATGAAGATTCTGAGCAAATGCCCTTTTTCCGGAAGAACCATAAATTTAGTCTCCTTTATAATAGTTTAGACATGGAAAATCCAAGCCAGACAGAACCGAACCCAAGGATAAGATGAAGCATGAAGCTTGTTAACGCCCCAACGAACTGTCCATCCCGGGAAGCCATGAATATTTCATATCCAAACGTTGAAAAAGTTGTAAATCCTCCCAGAAATCCGATAAGAATCAACGCACGAATTTCAGGGGTAAATACTTGTCTTGTTTCAGATAATCCGCCTAATATGCCGATTAACAAACACCCGATTACATTGACCGTTAGGGTCCCATAGGGAAAAAAGGGATCATTAAACAGTCTGTGGGATAAATCACTGATAATATACCGGCAGATAGATCCTGCAAAACCGCCTATTCCAACCATTAATAGTTTAATCATATTCAACTCCTGCAAATTCATCATTCCAACCGAGTCTGACTTTTGGGAGTTTAAATAGAAATAGATACAAAAGCCATGGTTATTTATTGATTATTGCATTTTTTTTGATATATATGGATCTGGACAATAAAAAATGTTGATGATTTTTTGTATTAAGCAAAAAGACCATCAGGGGGGAAAGTGTGAAAGTATTGATTATTGCTGCCCATGGCAGTCGGAAAAAAGAATCCAACCTGGAAGTTGCATCACTTGCAGAAAGAGTGCTTGAAAAAGCAAAAGGATCATTTGAAAAGGTTGAGCATGCCTTTTTGCAATTTGCCGACCCCCTCCTTGAAAAAAAGATTGATGAGCTGGTGCAAAAGGGTGCGACAAAGATTGTCATATTCCCTTTTTTCATCGGCAGCGGCAGCCATATTCTTGTGGATATCCCCGAACGGGTAAAACAGGCCCAATTAACCTATCAACAGGTTGAATTCAAGTTGACCCGGCATTTTGGAAAAATTGAAGCTGTTGAAGATCTCATCCTCCATGAGGTGATGATGTCTTTGAAAGTATGAATCATACCATACCGATACCGGCAAAAATATCAAGCCCACCGTGAAAAATGGGCCTTAGCTCAAGTTTCAGTTCAAGATATGATTTGCATCCTCTTGACGGGAGGATGATCCCCACACGCCAGCCTTTAAAATCAGCCGTCAGTTTTTTTCCAATCTCACGGTAAAAAGACCGGATATTATTTTTTTCACCCAGTCTTTTTCCGTAGGGTGGATTTAACATTACCACCCCTTTTTTTTCTGGGGATATTCCAGATGGATGGATGGAAAAAAAATCTTTTTTCGAAACGTCAATCATACGAGTGAAGTCATGGTTTGAAATATTTTGTTTCAGGGCAGTTAAGGCCATATCATCGATATCCGATGCAAAGATCTCTTTTTCTGAAATCGCAAGAAATTTTTCCTGGGCCTGTTTTTTTAGATACGCATATGTCTTGTGGCTGAATCCAGGCCAGTTTTCAAATGCAAAGGACCTAAAAAATCCTGGTGGCAGATTGGTTTTCATCATGGCGGCTTCAAGAGAGAAGGTGCCTGATCCGCACATGGGGTCAATCAATATGTCTTCTTTTGAAAAACCGGCCCAGAACAGCATGGCAAAGGCCAGATTTTCTCTTAACGGCGCCATGCCTACGTTTTGCTTGATCCCTCTTTTAAATAAAAGGGCACCGGTACTGTCCAGTGAGATCGTAAAGGCATCCTTCTCAGCCCGGATATAAATGGTTTGGAGTGATTTTTTTTTACCCGGAACGGTAACGGTATCGCCCAACCTTAATTGATCTAAAATAATTTTTTCGCATCGCTGTGCAATGGCATCGGAATGATATAATCTTGATTTTTTACTGGTAACACTAAACTTGAGTGAACAATTCTGCGGCAGATAGAGGTTCCAGTCGATGGCGGCTAATTTTTTTTCAAGTTTTTCAAAAGAATCTGCCTTAAACTGGCTGACCCGCATCAAAATTCTTGAAGGGCTTCTTAAATTAAGATTGAACGCCATGCAGGGTGCCAGTTTGCTTTTAAATTCAATGCCGCCCGGAATGGGTTTCAGACTATTTTCAGAAATTCCCAGCGCAAGCAGTTCGTTTTGGCAGACTTTTTTTAATCCAGGTGAACACACAGCAAAAAAATCATGTTCCCTGCCGGTAATTCTTCTTTTTACTCTTTTTTCAAATGAGGATGGTTTCATTGTTATAATCTATCACTTTTATAATCTGTCATGGGCGCAACGGATCAGCCCCTCAGTGGTTTCCCAGGAGATGCATTCATCAGTAATAGAGACACCGTATTGAAGTGTTTTAGTATCTCCATTACATTTCTGATTGCCTTCAAACAGGTTGCTTTCAAGCATTAATCCAATCAGACTGGTATTTCCATCAAGCCGTTGATCCAGCACACTTTTAAATACAAATGGCTGCCCTTTTTGTTTTTGCCCCGAGTTGTCATGGGAACAGTCTATTATCACAGCCTCCAAAAGGTTTTTCGCTTTTAGTTTTTCCTGGACTTTTTTCACAGAAAGTGGATCGTAATTCGGATGCGGTCCACCACGAAGAACAATATGTCCAAAAGGATTTCCTGTGGTACTGACCATTGAAGAATATCCATGGGGGTCAATTCCGAGAAAATGCTGAGGCGCACCTGCCGCCATCATGGCATTGATAGCAGCATCAATGCTTCCATCAGTACTGTTTTTCAGTCCAACCGGCATGGAAAGACCACTGGCCATTTCACGATGGGTCTGGGATTCCGTTGTCCTTGCACCAATGGCTACCCAGCTTAAAAGGCCGGCAATATACTGAGGCGTGATGGGATCAAGAACTTCTGTGGC
>Ga0190329_1000472_pt1 | contig 11849 bp, 5 predicted proteins | sample 48720423_MG_FD_161655 | JGI IMG/M metagenome (GOLD analysis project Ga0190329, IMG submission 161655) | Hydrothermal vent sediment bacterial communities from Southern Trench, Guaymas Basin, Mexico - 4872-04-2-3_MG | ecosystem: Environmental > Aquatic > Marine > Hydrothermal vents > Sediment ... | reverse complement strand
CATCACGCCTTCGCCTCCTTCTCCGCATTACGCGACTCCGGAGGTTTCAGCGCTTAGATACCGCGGCAACGGTACTTGGCCTAGCCCGAAGCGTCATCCGCTGGGCGAAACACCCACGGGGCCGGAATATTAACCGGCTTCCCATTCGGTACGCTCCAATTGGGGCGCACCTTAGGACCGCCTAACCCTCGGCTGACGAACGTTGCCGAGGAACCCTTAGCCCCTACGGCGAAGCCGATTCTCACGGCTCTTTGCTCCTACTCCCGCCAGGATTCGCAATGCCGCGCGATCCACGCCTGCTCACGCAGGCGCTTCTCATCCCACGGCACGCCCCCCTACCGCATCGCCTCTCGGCGGCGGTGGGTCTCGGTGGCCGGCTTAGTCCCGTCCATTTTCGGGGCCCATGACCTCGGCGGGTGAGCTGTTACGCACTCTTTAAAGGATGGCTGCTTCTAAGCCAACCTCCCCGCTGTCTTAGGCCATGGACGCCCTTTGCATGACACTTAGCCGGCACTTTGGGACCTTAACCCACCTCTGGGTTGTTTCCCTCTCGGGCGTCAAGCTTATCCCGACGCCCTAGCTCCCCCCATCTACGGCGCCGGCAGGTTCGGAGTTTGAAAGGGTGCTGGGTCCTTTCGGTCCCTGGGCACCCAATCAGTAACTCTACCCCACCGGCTACCTCCGGGGAGGTCTACCTGCGGGCAGTCTCGGGGGGAACCCGCTAATGCCGGCCTAGATTGGCCTTTCACCCCTAGACCCAGGTCAACCGAGCGATTTGCACGTCAGCACCGGTTCGGTCCTCCACCTCCCTTTCGAGAGGCTTCAACCTACCCAGGCCTAGATCGACCGGCTTCGGGTCTCCCTCCGCCGACTCCGGGCGAGCACACCCCGCCCCTGACCCCATTGCGGGGCTGCGGGCATGTTGCTTTCGCTACGGTTACCTCCTTTCGGAGTTAGCCTCGCCGACGGACGGAACTCCCTGGCCCGTTCTTCAACACGGACGATGGGACGACGGTCCATCCCAGCTACGGGACTTCTTCCCTTTCTCGCCCCATCAGGTTGTAGCCGCCCGGTTTCAGGCTCTTTTCACCCCGCTTCCGCGGTACTTTTCAGCTTTCCCTCACGGTACTAGTTCGCTATCGGACTCGGGGTGTATTTAGGGTTGGATGCCTGGTGTCACCCAGATTCCCGCGCCATATCCAAGGCACGGTACTCGGGATACCCAACCTCATAGCCACCAGACTTACCCCTACGGGGCTTTCACCCTCTACGGCGCCCCATTCCAGGGGACTTCGGGTTCGCCTGGGAGGCATTGGGTCAGGTCCCACAACTCCACATCTCCTCCTTCTTTCGAAGGAGGATTCGGTTTGCCCTGTTCCGCTTTCGGTCGCCCCTACTAACGGAATCCCTATTGGTTTCTCTTCCTCCGGGTACTAAGATGTTTCAATTCCCCGGGTTCCCCCTCCCATAAGGGAGTGACCGCCGAAGCGGCCAGGAGGTCCCATTCGGAGATCCACGGATCTCAGGCTCCATACGCCTCCCCGTGGCGTATCGCCGCTGGGCACGTCCTTCTTCGGCACCCGAGCCAAGCCATCCCCCGGACGGCTTAAGGTGCTACCTTCCAGTCCATTGTGCCGGAACGCGTGTGACTGGCCTCATCGATCATGAAGATCTAAGCCCTTCCCCGGTAACCACTCGGGTTATCGGGTGCATTACAAAATCGCAATGGGATGTATAGTGAACTTGTATTTAAGGGTAACGGAGATTTATAAAGGTATCGATTATTGGTGAAAAATTTCGGAGGTAAGGTATTTATACCTTAAACTCTATTGCTTAATAATGTTGCAAATTGGAGGTGCAAAAGTTATGAAAGGAAAAAATATGCTTTCTATTTTAGTTATACTCACTATAATAGCGGGAAGTTTTTCAATTCTGACTATGGGAATAACTGTTACTTCATCACCTTTGGAAAGCGATGTGGTTACTAATGATGCCGCTATTAGTGATAGGGAGGAGGTAATTCCAATAACAGATACCTTTGTGATTAATCGGACAACAATAGACCCTTTAACAGGGGAGAAGGGCAAATATGGTTTTGATACCAATGTTGTGGTCGAGCCATCTGGTACGCTAATAGTGGAAAACGCAACGGTATATTTTCTCAGCGATGAAGACCATCATTACAGCCTTACTGTTAAGGGCTCTCTGTTGTTCTATAATGCCACACTCACCATTGGAAAGGGACTTATACAGCCTTATTATCCATTTTCTCTGAACATTGAAGGCCCGGGCTGGGCCAAGGTAGAAATACGAAATTCCAAGCTTTTATACCCTGGCTGGTTCAATGTGACCAACAAACCCGGCAATGTTTTTATAATAAACTCAGTGTTCGATAGAATGAGCGGAGGTCCTCTTGATCATCCACCATCTTACGGACCTCTTCCATACATTTACAATTCCCGGCTTTATATAGTGGGTACATATTTCAAGAGCCTTCCCAAGCGTTCCTCTTCGGGCAGCGGTCCCATAGGATGGTTGTTCAATAATACTGAGATAAATCTGCCTCCCTCTAGCGACGGAGGCTTTGGTCTCTATGGTGTCCGTGCAGGGCAGGATAATGTTACCCTCAGCGATTTTACTCGCAGTATAAACCCTGAGTATGCAAATTTCTGGGAGTATATTATTCTGAAAGATATATGGGTGAATGTCGTATACAGCAATGATACTGATTATGACCAGAGCTCTCTATTGCAGATAATTTACAAAGGAAAGTATGAAAATACTTATCTTGCGAATTTCACCATAGAAGGGGCTAAAGAAGGACAAGGTGAATTGAATCAGACAGTTCCGCTGGATAATTACAATTTTACGGGGAATACTTTCTTCTCTGACCTGCAGAGTGGGAAAATAGTGGTTCAGCTAACATCGCCTAAGAAGGGAAATCTAACCATCTACAATGTAACTCTGTTCCTGAATGTGGAGAACAATCTTCGTGTAGATGGTATTAGGGGGTATGCTTTTAATGTGGAAAAATCCACAATATTTGCCAAAGACATCTATGTGGACGTGGATTATAAACCTCGCAAATATCTGGGCACCACACACAATATGTTTAACATAACAGGCGATTCCAAACTCTATCTTCTTAATTTAACAATTAATGATACTGGCACGGAGAAGAGAGAAGATTCAGCATTTCTCTTTCAGGACTCATCATCTGAGGTATATATACTAAGATATGTTGTGGCAAATGTAACTTTCCGTGGGCATCCTATAGATGGTCTAAATGTTTATGCCACACCTTATCCTGTGGATTATTGTAATGACCCTCAACTCATATCACATATTGTTGATGTGATAAACACATATATAACGAATACCCAGAGCGTGGATTCCATGAGTTTTGGCCACGTTGCAGGGAACACCATTTGGGACAGTACAGTAAAAGGTGAGACTGTTCTTCCTCTACTTTCCGACATTCTCAATAAAAGTGAATCTCCTAACAGTAAATTTATAGGTATTTACAACATCAGTGTAGAAAACGAGACAAAACAGTTTGCTGCTGTACAGATAGGGCTGAATTACTATCCTTGGATACTGAGGGAAAATAATACAATTCGATACAATCTTATTCTAGAAAAATATCGCGATGTGGACCTTGAGATAGATGAAATGAAGATACTCAATACTCAGCCATATATGGTAGGAGAAGATGTATCTCTAAGCGTGAAAGTTCTTAATTTGGGTAAAGACAAAGCAACGACACCAATGCTCTCCATATACATAAACTCGCAGCTTTATGACAATTTCACACTTTCAGATATTGAAGGGCAGAGCAGTTATACCAAGAGCATCACCATTCCAGGGAGCTATTTTAACACAGTGGGTTCTTATATCATAGAAGCGAAGGTTTATCAACTCTGGGACTACAATATGGATAATGATGCAAAGAATGTGAGCATATCTATAGGAGAGATATACGCTACCGGATGGTCACCTTCAGAAGTTATAAGACACCATATTGTGAATATATCTGCAACTATCTACTCCACATATGAATGGGATGATGTGGAAGTATCTCTCTACTTAGATGATGAGAGTAATTTGCTCACTCAGTACACCACAGATCTTCAGGTAGGAAACAATCCATTTGTTTATCGATGGGATGTTGATGATATACCCAATGGAACACACACACTCCTTCTATATGTGAATTCGAAATTTGTGGGTAGTTATGGACTTTCAGTGATTCCAGATGTTGATCTTGCTTTATCTTCAGTGAGCATATCGCCTTCAGAGATATATGTAGGAGAAAGTGTTGATATCTCGGTTGATGCTGTAAACAATGGCAAAGATTTGCCCACAAATGCGATGATCTATATCTCTATTTACGATTCTTATGGTCACCTTCTCATCAATAAAACATTTAGTTATCCCTCCATATATGAGGTAAGCTTTATTCCAAGTAGCCCGGGTCTCTACTCGCTCCAGATTAAGGTGGTCTCTTCTCAAGATTATAATTCTCAGAATAATGATTACACTGCAACATTTGAGGTTCTTCCTATACCATTCTCGTTATCTGTGAATGGTGAGAATGAATACCTCAATGGCACGGATATAGAGATCAATGTAACCATTTATAGCGATATTTCTGCCCAGCTGAATGTTCACCTAGAAGTGGTGGAGCTGGGAATAGCTGTGGAGCCTGTAAATGGAAATCCGGTAACTGTGGATGCAAAGTCTTCTGTAGTCCTTCAATTTGTAATTCCAAAAGATAAATATCTTACATATCTTCAGGGTAAAACTTCGGTGGAACTTACATATTATGTGATAATCACATCCAACAGAACTGGAGATGCTGAGTATTCCTTTGGGCCAGAGAAGATGACAGTAAGAGAGATTGCAGATCTCACATTAGTTCCAGATAGCTTTGTGGTAATTCAAGATGGAAAGAGCATTACCAAAGTTGCAGAGGGAGTAAGTGTGAGCATAAAATTCGAAGTGGTAAATACGGGGGGATTGCCTGCCAATTTGTGCTATCTCCTCCTGGATGGTGATAATGTTCTGGAAAATAAAACTCTAGGAATTATTGTACCTGGAGAAAAAATAGAAGTTCAATATAATTACACTGTTAAGGGGATTGATACACATATTTTAAGAGTGGTACTAAATCCTGCGAGAAATGTAACGGAAAGGAATTATGAAAACAACAATGCTACCATAACTCTGGATGTAACCCCTCCAGAGATGGAAATAGTATTTGCGAAATATTCTGAAGAGCATCAGAATGTGATATATGAGGGAGATCATCTTATAGTTATCATAAAGGTAATTAACAAGAATGCCACAGAATCCAGAGGAAAAACTGTGTATATGAGTAATGTCACTGTATCTCTTAATCTTGGAAATCTTGGCAAATACTCAGCAATGACCACAGAATATGGAGTTGCGAGATTTGTTATTCCAGTGAATAAGGTGGGTGAATTTACACCACTTGTAACTTTGGAGTACTATGGATCTATAAGGAGTTTGACCCTTACAGGGGATGAATACAAAATAGTCACAGAGCCAAAACCTTTGAAGATACCTTGGCTTTGGATAATTATAGTGGTAATAGTGGCAGCAGTAGGAGGTTTCTTCCTTTATGGATTCCTCCGTTTCAGGAAGAAAGCCAAGGAATATATGCTCTGTGGAAATTGTGGAAGACTTGTACCAGCAGATGCTGAGAGATGTCCTTATTGCGGAGTTGTATTTGAAAAGGAGAAGGTTAAGTGTCCTGAATGTGGTTCCTGGATTGATGAAGATGCCAAATATTGCCCAGTTTGTGGTGCTCTTTTCATAGATAAAGAGGATCCAGAATATGATAAATTTGCGGAGATGAAATCAAAGTATGAGAGATATCTTGAGAAGTATAAGCTTGAAGCAAGAAAGTACATAGGCAAAGAATTTACTGCGGAGGAATTCTTCAAGTGGTGGAAGACCCATCCAGAGTTCATATCCTTCCAAGAATGGCTAAAGAGACAGGAAGAAAGAATTGAGGGAGAAACTGTTTTATGTCCTGTTTGCGGTGCAGTTAATCCCAAAGGTGCAAAGATATGCAGAGTATGTGGATCTCCACTGCCATCTGAAGAAAAGGAAGAAGCCCCTGAAGAGAAGGAAGAGGAGAAAGAAGAGAAAACACCAATGCTCAAGCCAGAAGAGTATGAAAGACTAAAGCGTCCAGGTGTGATTACTGTGGAAGAATGGGCCAAAAAGAAAGGAAAGCTTCCTGAAAAAGAGGAAAAGAAAGAGGAAAAAGTTGAGGAAAAGCCATCCGAAGAAGAAACAAGAGAAAAGGAAGAGAAGAAACCGGTAGTTAAAAAGAAAGTGATCAAAAAAGTGATAGCTCTAGAAGAAGAAAAGAAGGAGAAGAGCTAACTTTCTGCCTTCAATACTTCATTTACTCTTTTTAATACTTCTTCTGGATTTTTATAATAAGCAGATACTATTCTGGCAACATCTCTGTAATATCTCACTCCAAGTTTCTCCATATACTCCAGGATTCTCTCTCTCCTTTTAACTTCCAGTTCCATTCTCCTCTGCGTCCAGCCCTTAATTGTAGCTATTTTTTCATATACATAGCTGTGTCCGCTGAAATTAAAAGTATCATCCGCAGGGTTCCAGATGTATGCATTGTTGGTGATTATTTCATTTGTCTCTGGGTCTATTCCCACAATCTCTGTGATACTTTTAACCCTTCTTGTCATTGTAGTTCCAACTTTTACTTGAGCTTGCAGAATCACTATATCGAGCGCACTTATCAGTGCTCTGGGGAGATTTATGGGCGCATTCTCAAACCTGTGCACCATGGATTTCACATCCTCTGCGTGGAATGTGGTGAAACAGGTCTTTCCAGTAGCCATCGCTTGAAATACAGTATACGCTTCGGCACCTCTAACTTCGCCCACCATTATATACTGCGGTCTCTGTCTCAGTGCTGCCTTGAGCAGGTCAAACATATCTATCTCGCCAGGCTTCTTTCCAGTTACGGGATGAGGCTCGCCCACACCCTCTCTTGTTAGCGAAGGTATCCAGTTTTCATGAGGCAGGTTAAGCTCGCGGGTATCCTCTATGCTCACAATTTTCATATTTGGAGGTATGAAAAGAAGAATGGCATTTAGTGTGGTGGTTTTTCCGCTGGCTGTTCCTCCACATACTATGATACTCATCCCATTTTCCACGGCTAGCCAAAGATAGGCCATCATTTCTCTGCTCATTGTTTTGAATCTTATTAGATCTATTGGCGTAAACGGATTCGGTTTAAATCTTCTGATGGTGAAAGAAGAACCTCTCTTAGTCACATACTTACCAAGAGTGGCCTGCAATCTTGAGCCATCAGGGAGAGAAGCATCCACCATAGGGCTTGAGATGGATATATGCTTTCCAGATTTCTGTACGATCCAAATCACATACTGATCCAGATCCTCCTCCTTTTCAAACATAAGGTTGGATTTTATGGAGCCATACATTCTGTGATATATGTAAATAGGAATATTCACGCCATCACAGGATATGTCTTCCACCTCCCCATCTATCATTGGAACCTGAATTAAACCATATCCAATGAAATCCCTGTATATGTAATACTTCATTCTTTCCCACAGGAGAGGATCCATTCCTCGGAATAGATCATCTTTGATTTTTTCTGCCATCATAAAAAGATACTCTTTCCTTTCATCCACGTTTTCAAAGATCTTTATTTCCAAGGATTCCACTAGCATTGATTTTATTTCTTCCAGCATCATCTTCTCCTCTTCGCTCAGAGGGGGTTCTATAACCTCGTAGATGTACTCGCTGTTTAGGGTATCAAAAAGAATTCTCACATATGAATAAGGCTCCTCTATACTTCTTATCTCTATCTCTTTTATAGAGGACGATGTTATAGGTGGTACAGGAGTAATATCACTGCCAAATTCCTCACTTCTCTTTGGGAGTTTTATTTTGAAACCCTCTTTTTTTACAATAGGAAGCATAATATTCATAATTTTCAACTTACCCGAAATATCTTTTTTTGAAATTGCCATTTTTCTCACCTCACGCTGCTCCCATAACTCTTAGAATCAAATATCCCGAAATCAGAAGCAGGAAGGCCCATATCATACCACTTTTCAATCTTCCATCAGAAAGAAGACCAATCATTATTCCATCTCCAACTCCATGCATTATGGTTGCAATTACGAAGAGTAAACTTATAATAGGAATATTTTCGTAAGCTATATTTACCGGTAGCTGAGAAGTTACAGCCATATTCTGAAGGCTCTCTCTAACGGCTCTACCTGCTGTCTCCATCTCAGGAAGAAAAGATTTGTTCAGTATTATTATGGTAGCCACAAACACAAAGAAAGAGGTAAGGAGAACAAAGGCATAGGTAAACATCTCTATACTTCTCTCCTTTCGCATAAGCTGTGTTTCCCTAGCTGCATGGGCAACCATGGAAAGTACATCAGCCACATTACCTCCAGCTTCATTGGCTTTTATTATAATGGCAATCATTCTGTTGATAAGCGGAGTATTTATTCTATTGTTAAAGGAGAGAAGAGCATCTTTTACAGGCACACCCCACTCTATCTTGGATGCCATTCTCTTAATTTCATCCGTGAGTGCCCCATATCTTCCAGAAGAGGCCACCACTATTGATTCTGCCAGGGTCATACCGAATCTTCCAGCTTCTGCCACATCTCTCAGAAAATCTGGAAATCTTTCCTCTATTTTCTTTATTCTTCTTTGCTGTATGAAATCATACACTCCAGGACCTATTAGAAATACAGCTATGCCCATAACTATAAAATCAAGCCATTTAAAACCTAAAAATTGGTAACCTAACTTGTATGCAATTATGCTAAGGATTATGAACACTGATGCTACTGCGGCAGATGAATATGATATTATCTTCTCTTTTTCCATTTTCATTTGATTGCCACCTCCTTACTTGTACTATAGATAAAATAACTAAAAACAAAAATTATGAGAGGTATCATTACCATCACAACAATTTCAAGAAGCAGAACTATTGTTGCACTGCTATTGGAATTTATCAGAGCCATGATTGCCATAATCACCACAAGGAAAAGAGGAAATGCCACACCAACAGTAACATAAATCTCCGCAAAAACTCCAAGATTTTCCATATTCTTTTTCAGATTCAGCTTTTCTTCCTTCTCAAATTCCTCTGCTTTGAGCATAAAGTAAGGTTTTAATCTACCACCTGAAGTTGCAGTGGTGATTACACCCTGAAGAAATTCCTGCCATTTGGTAGAAGGGCTCCTTCGCGATGCCTCCCCTAAAGCGGTGAGTATATCCTTACCCAGAAGTTCAGTATCCCTCGTTATCCACTCAGCCTCTTTTGCTATTTCTCCATACTCTTTTCTCTGAGCCAGTTCTTTAAATATGGTGGCCACAGTGACATCCGCAGAGGAAAGAGAAGCTATAAAGTTCATAGCCGAGGGCAGATGAACATCTATATCCTTACCTCTCTTCTTTGCCTTTGAGGCGGGGGAAGAAGGGAGCGTCATAAGAGCTATTAAGGGGGGTATTACTGCTATAAGTGCTCCAAGAGCAAGGAAAAATACCATAGGTAGATTTGAAAGAAGAGTTCCAAATAAGAAGATGAAGGTACCCATAGCTATACCCACTATTCCCATCAGCAAGGTTGTAAAGTAAACATAAGCAAGGTATTCTTGAGGCCTTAAAAGTATGTGTGCCTTGAGAAGATCCATCTCCAATTTGGAATATTTCCTCTTTTTCACATTTTTCTCCGCTATTTTACCCATAATTTTCCAAGCCAGTTTATAATAGGCTTCCATGTGAATATATGTGGGTAAAGTGCCTCTGGGAAGTTTTACCTTGTATTTTCTTTCCTCAGAAGGTTTTGGGGAGTACTTTGAAAAAAGTCTACCAAAAAAGCCCATTTACTCCACCTCCTCCAGCTCCATCCTCACCTTTTCTGATGTGCCCACAGGATCCCGATAGTAGTCATTTATTGTCTTCCATATTTCGCGGTAATCAAGAACATTCTTTTTCACCCAGTATCTCACTATGTCTTTTCTTCTGTTGAACTCCTCTATCATCTCGTTATGGGTGAGATTTTTCATTGTCATTATCTTGTCAAATAGATAGCTGTGTCCTTTAAACCTATGGATATCCTTATCCTGCTCCCATTCAAATACTACATTTGTTATAAGTTCATTGGTTTCAGGCTCAAAACCTACGATTTCCACTACCTGCGTAATTCTTCTGGCTATAGTATCTCTCACCCTCACTATCTTCTGGATTATCACATTGTTTAAAGCTGTCATTAAAATTCTGGGGCAATTTATAGGGGGATTTTCAAGACGGTTGATCATAGATACTATTGAATCGGCATGCATGGTTGAATATGTAGTATGGCCGGTTGCCATGGCCTGAAACATGGTGTATGTTTCTTTGCCCCTTACCTCTCCTACAATTATGTAATTTGGCCTCTGTCTGAGCGCTGCCCTGACTAAATCGTACATATCTATTTCTCCAGCGGCCTTTCCTGTCAAGGTTGCCTCCCCTGTACCACTTCTTGTGGTACCTGGTATCCAGTTCTGATGGGGTAAATTAATTTCTCGGGTATCCTCCATGCTTACAATCTTTGCTGCGGGGGGAATAAACATTGCAAATGCATTTAAGGTGGAGGTTTTTCCACAGGCAGGACCTCCTATTACTATGGCACTCTCTCCTTGCTCTACCATCAGCCAGAAATAAGCGACTATCTCTGGAGATGCGGTTCCATAGAGCACAAGTTCAGTTGGTGTAAAGGGCCTCTCTTTAAATCTTCTTATGGTAAAAGTGGCACCTCTCGTGGTCACTTCTCTTCCATAGGTTGCCTGAACTCTGTGTCCTTCCTCAGTTGTTCCATCAAGAATGGGCTCTGCCACAGAAATCTGTTTTCCACATTTCTGGGAGATGTAAACCACAAATGAATTAAGCTCATCATCATCGTTGAACATAAGTCTTGTTTTCATAGACTGATATTTTCTATGATAGATATAAATAGGAATTTTTATCCCATCACAAGATATATCTTCAATAAGTTCATCTCTAATAAGACCATCTATTTTTTGATAGCCTATATAATCTCTCACCACATAATACATTATTTTCTCCTTAGAAATTTTATCTATCTTCATCTCTCTGCTTCTCAGAAAGCTATCTACACTATCCCTAAGATACTGTTCCTTGTCTTTGCGAGTCATTATTTTCCAGTTATATGTAAGAGTCCTTTCTAAAGTATCTTTTATTCCCTGGAGAAGTTCTTCCTCTTCCTCTGTGAGGGGTGGTTCAAGTAACTCGTATATATACTCGTACTCCTCTCTGTTGTAGATGATTCTTGCATAAACGTAAGGTGGGTAAATTGGATAAACTTCCACTGTCTCATAGTTTGGATTTTCAAGGGGAGGAATAGGGGTAATATCACTGCTTTTGGCTACCTCAAACTTTGGAATTTTAATCTTTACTTTAGGTTTTGTCAATCCCTGGAAGAATCCGAAACTGATTTTTTTAGTAGTTTTTGAAACCATTTTCATCACGTTCCTATCTCCACTTCAAAATACACCGTTTCGATATTCACCCGTACTACACCTTTTATGTTCAGTGTACTGGCAGTGCTCTCAGAAACATTCACTCCACTATTAGATATGCCTGAGATTGCAGCTGTTATACTTCTATTGAGGTAGTCCAGCCATGCTTTTGTAAAGTTGAGAACAAGGTGTCCATAGGTGTAGTTGCTCCTTACTGTAATGCTCACTTGGTTATTGGGTATATAGGAACTGCTTGAAGAACCTACA
>Ga0190329_1000467_pt1 | contig 11913 bp, 9 predicted proteins | sample 48720423_MG_FD_161655 | JGI IMG/M metagenome (GOLD analysis project Ga0190329, IMG submission 161655) | Hydrothermal vent sediment bacterial communities from Southern Trench, Guaymas Basin, Mexico - 4872-04-2-3_MG | ecosystem: Environmental > Aquatic > Marine > Hydrothermal vents > Sediment ... | reverse complement strand
CTACATCTCTCGCGTTATAACAGGGCATTCTTTCTTCTTCTTTATATGATGGGTCATGCTCCTCATCCACTACAATGAGACCCAGTTGAGGGGCTGGAAGAAATAGAGCCGATCGAGGTCCCACAATAACCCTCTTCTCTCCTTTTCTTACTCTTGTAAAGATCCATCTACGTTCTGCATCACTGAGTCCGGAATGGTAGAATGTCACCATGTCCCCGAAAATTCTTAGAAAGAAATCTGTAATCTGAGGCGTCAGAGATATTTCAGGTACCAGAACTATCACTGACCTACCTCTATCCACGAACTCTTTCATGATCCAGCTGTAAACCATTGTTTTTCCACTTCCTGTTGCACCAAAAAGAAGAAAAGTACCTGGCCTATGGCTTATCTTTTCTTTAAATTTCCTGAGTACCTCCTTCTGTTGGGGTGTGGGATTATGAGGTATACTTCTTGTAGCCACAGGGAAAATATGAAATTCTTTTTCCTTCCTGGTGTAAATTTTTTCCCTCTCCTCAATGATGCCTTCTCTTACAAGCTTTTCCAATTTTTTTCTTGCCGTCTCTTTGAAGGTGTTTAACACTGTCTTTAAGCTTATCCATCGGGGATATCTCTTTTTAAAATATTGAATTAAAGGATCGTTAGAGTCTATATTCTTTTGTCTGAGCCTGTACTCTTTTATTTCCCTTTCCAGAGTTTTGGGCGGGAAAAGGAGCTTTATTGTTTCCGATAGAGGAGAAAAGTAATATTGAGAAATCCACTCGGCTAGTTTAATGAGAGTAGGCAATGTAGAAATATCCTCTGGTAAAATTTTATCCACCCATTTAATTTCGGGTAGTTGGAGTTCACATTCTTTTTTGGTCCTGTACACAACGCCCTTAACCTTTTTATTTTTGAAGGGAACTACCACCACCCTTCCAGGAGTGATTTCAGAGATGTGTTCATCTTTAAGTCTGTAGGTGAAAAAATCAGTTTTTGTATCAGGTATGATGATGTCTGCGAACATTTTAAAATTCAAATTCGTATTCTAAACCAAGGGAAAATGCTCCCTCTTTATCTTTTTCTGCATATACACTTAAACTGCTATAGAGTCTGTACCTCATATAGAAGATATCTTTGTCAATTTCTATGAAATCATGTGTATAACGGAAGAAAAGATTTTTGGAGAGGTAAAAACCAACTGTGAAGTGGGGGTCCTCCCCTGTGAGACCAGTGCCTATTTCAAGTTCCCGTATCCTTAGTTTTCTCTTTAAGTTTCTTGAGAGGATATCCTCAGCAATGTTAAAGGCACGTGATTTAATCACATCCATATCACTTACTGAAAGAGGAATCTCTCTCAGGGGCCTGCCAAAGGAAAGAAGAGCCACTATATCAGGCTCGGATAGAGTGGGTTCTGAATGAAGAGTGACCTCCGGTTTTTCCAGAGTTCCCTTGAGCTCCAAATAAACTGTGAATGAATCGACTTCTGTTTTTGCTTTAATATCAAGTTCAGGATTGATTCCTTCTGAATTATCGAAGAAAATACGCCCCTCATATATATCAAATACTCTGTCAATATACAGAAAGGTTCCCTGGATAGTTGTAAACTCTCCACTTAGGATTGTTCTCAGACCATCGAATTTATAGTTGAGGTCCCCTTTAAACTCAATTTCAGCAAGCTCATTTTCAAGATAGGTGTTACCATTGGAATGTATATTGATATTTATGCGAAGCGGTGAGGGGGAAGACTGTCCTCCCTTTCTACTTTTCTTAAACCCTGCAAAAAGATCTGCTTCTTCAGCAAGTAGATCACCTTTCACCAGAATCTCACTCCCTGTTTTAAAAACATTCAGGCTACCGGATACTCTGGAGTAAAGGTCGTATGTGGGATAAACCTCCACATTTTTAACTATGAGATAGAGTTGCATCTCATGAAAGATTTCCGGGTGATTCAGGATTGTACCTTTCCCTCTGATACTACCTGTGGAAGTCTTGAAATTGATATTTTCGAGACTCCAGACAGTTTTTTCCAGTGTCATGGTAAAATATGAACTGTCAAAAGGTATTTCAAGGGGTGTAAATATTCCAGAGAGATTTTCGAAGTATATCTTCCCCTCAAAGTTGGGTTGGCGCAGGGTACCGTAAATTTCAGTAGCCCCATGGATTAAACCTTCCTGAAAAATGAAAATATCCCCAATAAATTGGTTAATTAATTTGGGTTCGAAAATTTTCACTGTGAAGGATGAATAAAATGGAGAATTTTTTTCGATTTTCAAGTCAACTGGTTTAAGGGTTATGATCAAAGGATACTGTGCTTTCCCTGATAAACAGAATTTTGGATCCTGGATGGATATACTGTCCACACTCATTCTTTTATTTTCGTATAGTAGATGCATAGAGAAAAACTGGATACTGTTGTCTCTGTATGTTACTTCTTCTCCAGTCAGGTACATAGAAATACTCGGCTTTTTCATAGCACCTGTGAGAGTGGCTCTGGATGAAATTTTACCGTATATACCAAAAAGCCCCTTGAGAGTGAGATTTTCAACTTCATAATTAAGTGTGATATTTTCCCTCTCCAAATTAACCATCCCCTGGGCATACAATTTCCCATCGCCGATATGAATTTTCCCCACTCTTATCCCAACTTTTTCTCCCTCTTTTTTTAACAGAATAGGTTCATGGTTGTCTATTTCAACTCCCTTTATCAACCCTCTAATGGTACTTGCAAGAATTTCGAGGGTGTCCTTTGAATATCTAATTCTGGAAATCAATTTAAGGGAGTCTTCCCCTTTCCAGGTTCTTAGGTTCAAATTCACGAGAGAAAATTTTTCAAGTTCAGAATCCATTATTAGAGAGTCCAGGCTGTATTCCATAACCTGAAGGCTTTCAGCAGAAATATTGATATTTTGGCTCTGGGAAGTTCTGGATACTATGGTGACCCATGCGTCTTTCAATGAAAAAAAATTTGTTTTTACCTCCGCAAGCCCTATGAAGCTATTAGTATAAAAGATGGTATCCTGTCTGTTGAATGCCAGTTCCAGCACCGCTGTTCCTTTTGAAATGCCCTTAATTTTAAAATCTTCAAGATGAACGATCCCTTTGAGGTTCCCGGTAAGGGTATCCCCTCTTAGAACAAGATATCCGGTTAAATTACTTTTTTCATTTTGAAGATACATGTTTTTCAAAATGAAATAATTTTTACTTCTCTGGAGTGTAAGACTTATGTGCCCCAACTTTAAGTTTTTATAGAATGTATTGTACATAAATGCGTTAGCCTCAAAATATTCAGGTGTCCCCTCAATTTTGCCGGTGACCTCTGAGTGGATTCCCTGTTCATTAATTTGAAGATTTTTGATTATGATTTTGAAGTGCAATCTCTTAAGGATGATATACCCTTCACCATCAATACTATTTTTTTTGAATTTTAGATGTATTTTTTTGAGAACTAAGGTATCTTTCTTATTTACAAATTTTACATAAACATCCTGAAAACTCTTACCCTGTGTTTTTAAAAAAGGTGTTCGAAAATTACCATATGAATCTGGGAAAGAGTATTGCAGTATGGCATTTCTGGCTTCAGTTTCTTTCCAGATTATAGTTTTCGCATTGAAACGAAGAGAATCGGGGCTTATTAAGCCATTAATATCTGAAAGCACCAATGAATCTCCATGAACACTGAGATTCTCAAGGTAGATTCTGTTATTTTCAACATGAAATTTAGCATAAATTTCTGTATTCTTTATGGCATTATAGTTCACGTTATCTAGGAAAAGTTTCAAGGTGTATTTTTTCCTGGTACCCTGAATTTTTATGTTGAGGTCCTGTACAGTTCCAGCTTGGTCATTTTTTTTGACAGTTAATTTCTTAACGTGTACATAATTTACAATTACCGGAAGTGTAAATGAGGTCGTTCTAGCAGTAGTTCCGGAAACAGATTTTCCGGTAAATTTATCAAGGTTAATGTACAAGGAATCAATGCTCAATATTCTAAGGTTTCTTACTTTTAAAAGTTCTATTATCCCAAATCCTGCATGGAAGTTATGGAGAGTAAGTATTTCCTCTGCTTCAATTTTTTTAATGGAAAGTCCTGATAAAGGGTTCAAAAAATAACCTGTGATATTTACTTCCTGATTCAGAAGGGATGTTAAGTTTTGCTTAATTAATCTTCTTGTAAAAAAATTTAAAAATACTACCAGGACTAAAATAAAAAGAAGAAAAAAAAGGAACCCTATTGCGATTTTCTTAGTTTTCTGTAACACTTTGTGCAGACTTTAACTGCTTTTTTTTGCCCATTTACAATAATATAAGCTTTGTGTAGATTGGGCTTCCATTTACGTCTTGTTCTGTTATTTGCATGTGAAACGTTGTTCCCAAAAACAGGTCCTTTTCCACATAAATCACATCTTGCAGCCATTATATCCCTCCTTATTTTGTAACTTGGAAATTATAAACTGGAGAGCTGAGTTTTTCAAATGATATATAGAATAAAAAATTACTTGATATTTTTACTTTTATGTATTATAATATCATAAAATCGATAGGAATTATGATATTATGAAATTAAGCTCAATGTCAAGATATGGTTTAAGGGCAATGATAGACCTTGCAGAACATTATGCTGAAGGTTTTATCCAGCTTAGAGATATCGCTCTCCGTCAGGGAGTTTCATTTAGATATCTGGAGAATATCATGAGCAGACTCGTATCTGCAGGACTTGTAGCAAGTACAAGAGGTAAGAACGGAGGATTCAAGCTTTCCAGGGACCCTAGCGAGATTACAGCATATGATGTGGTCTCTACTCTCGAACAAACCCTTTCTCCTGCTCCCTGCCTTGACAGCCATAATCTATGCGATAGATTTAAACATTGTGCTGCTAAAGTCTTGGTGGAGAAACTTAAAGATGCGGTTGTGAGCATCTTAAAATCCTTCACTCTGGAAGAACTTGCTTTAAAGCAAAAAGAGTTGGATTTAAATAGAAAGATTGAGGAGGTTTAACATGTCAGAATTTTTAAAAAACTCTGAATATAAAAAGAAGCTCCTTAAGGATATGATAAAGGAGCTTCATTCCGGAAAAAAACCTGAAGAACTCATCGAAAAATTCAGGGATGTACTCAAAAACGTTAGTCCTCTTGAAATTCCTCTTGTCGAACAGGAGCTTGTAAAGGAGGGTATGAAACCCACGGAGATCGCAAAACTTTGCGATCTGCATGTGTTGATCTTTAGAGAATCTGTGAAAAATGCTATTAAAATTGATGATCTGGAAGATGGACATCCCCTTAAAAATCTTGTATTGGAGAATGAAAAGATTACCAAAGATGCAGAAATGCTGGGTTTGTACTCTGCTACCCTTGTAAGAGTGAAGGATGAGCAAACAAGACGGGACATACTGATTAACATAAAAAATATCGCAGAAAAAATAAAAATGGTTTATTACACCCATTATGACAAAGAAGAGATGGTAATATTTCCCCATATTGAAAGAAGAGGACTTAGTGCTGTATCTACAGTGTTGTGGAGGAAACACGATGAGATAAGGGTAATGATCAAAAAGCTTTTAAAACTTCTCGGCAAGATCCAGACTGATGAAGACTATGCTGGTAAAGTAAAGGACCTGGGGGTACAACTCTCACAGGCCATTGTGGATATGGTTTTCAGAGAGAATAATATTCTATACCCTACACTCAAGGCACTCCTTAGTGAAGGAGAGTGGTTGGCGATCAAACAGCAGGAAAAAGAATTCGGTTATTACGGCATAGATGTTAAGGACAAATGGCATCCCAATGTAAAGCCCATATATCCATACGAGATATCAGAGGTTATATCAGAAGAACAACTGTCAAATATACCAGACCATATGAAGAAAGAACTTTCTAGAAGAGAAGTAAAAATTCAGCCTGATACATATAAAGTATACAGTGAAAAGGATATTGCACTTGAAGTTGGGTTCCTTAACTCAGAAGACCTTAATCTAATATTTAAATACCTTCCTGTAGATATCACCTACATCGATGAGAACGACCGTGTTAAATTCTACTCAGGGGGTAGTCGATTATTCAAAAGGTCACCTTCTATAATTGGAAGGCCTGTTCAGCTATGTCATCCTCCGCAGAGTGTGTACATGGTAAATAAAATTCTCGACGCCTTCAAGAGTGGAAAAAGAGATTATGCTGAGTTCTGGATTCAGATGGGAGAAAGCTTTGTGTATATTAAATATTTTGCCTTAAGGGACGAAGAGGGTAACTATAAAGGTACTCTGGAAGTTACTCAGGAAATAGGGCGTTTCAAAGAACTTGAGGGGGAGAAGAGATTACTCGATTGGGAGTGATATGCAATGTTGGACAAGTATGTGTTTGAAAAAAGACTTAAGAGATTACAGAATTTGTTGAGACAGAAAGGGATTGATGGAGCAGTGATTCGTGCTCTTTCTTCCTACGCTTATTTTACAGGAACACGATGGTTACGCCCTGCACTGCTTATCCCTCAAGAGGGGGAACCCATTGCAATAATCGCCAGAAATGAATTGTCTGCGTATAAAGAAAAGAGCTGGATTGAGAATATAATAGAATATACAAATGCTGAGGAGCTTATGGCTGCTGTGAGGTCCTGGATAAAAAAGAATAATTACAGAAAGGTGGGACTGGAATTTACTGTGGAGCGGGATTCTTACATGTTGTTCCTTAATGTTTTCCAGAGATTGAATCCTGATGTAGAGATAGTTGATATTCATGATTTGATTATGGAGTTGAGAAAATTTAAGGAGAAAGAAGAGGTAGAATTGATAAAAAAGGCAGGAAAAATAGCAAAAGGTGGTCTAACTCTTGCAGAAAAGCTTATAAAACCCGGGGTCAGCGAGCTGGAGATTGCAGCCCAAGTTAAAAAAGAACTTATGCTAAAGGGGAGTGAAGCACCTCAGGTTTATATCTCTGCCATTCCACGTATTCATTCTGAGCCTTTTCATGACATTAAAGTTAAAGAAAATAGTGTTGTTTCAGTGGTTATTGGAGCGGATTATGGAAATTACTATGCTAATGTCTCAAGGAGTTTCATTGTGGGAACCCCGCGTGAAACAGTAAAACGGGCTTTTATTGCCATGGAGAAAGCTTATCAATATGCACTTCAACATACAAGAACAGGTAAAAAATTTATAGAAGTTGAAAGGGAAATAGAGAGGATTTATAAAGAAGAGGGCATGGAGGAATATTATGTGAAGGGTTATGCCCATGGAGTTGGACTTCTCATTGAGGAGGACCCAATTACCACAATAGTGGTAAAACATAGATTCCAGAATATCGAGCCGGGCATGGTTCTGGCTATGATTCACGCTCCACTTATGCTTCCGGAGGGTGCAATCAAAAAGGAAGATACTGTTCTTATTACTAAAGAAGGAATCGAGATTCTTACGGATTAAGTTCCGGGAGAGCCTATTTTACTTTCCAGAATCTCCTTTACCTTTCGAGCATCAGCCCTTCCTCTGGTTTCTTTCATGACCTTCCCAATTAGTGCTCCGAGGACACCGGTTTTGCCATTCCTGAATTTTTCCACAAGCTCCTGATTCTCTTCAAGAACTTTATTAATGATCTTTTCCAGCTCTTGAGAAGAGATGATAGAATTTAAGGCTTCCTCTAACAAGTGCTTAAGGGACTCTTCGTTATAGAGTGTCTTTTTAAAAATATCTTTAGCCATATTATAGGAGAGTTTTCCTCTGGAGATGTAATTAAGAAATTCCCCGAGCTCCTCTGGATGAATACGGAATTCCTGGATCTCAATATTATTCTCATTGAGATAACCCAGTATCTCTACATTAATCCAGTTGGCCAATAATTTTTTATCTAGAGCTACCTGAGCTGCTTTTTCGAAATAATCTGCAAGGTTCTTATTCATGGAAAGTATCCTTGCCTGGTCTATTCCTATATTGTATTGAGAAACAAATCGTTTGAGTTTTTCATCGGGTAGCTCAGGAAGTGTTTTCTTTAATTCGTCTATTTCTGTATCCTGAACTACCAGAGGAGGGAGGTCAGGCTCAGGGAAATATCTGTAGTCATGGGCTTCCTCTTTAACTCTCATGGATCTGGTTTCCTTTTTATACTCATCCCACAGTCTTGTTTCCTGTATAACGGTTCCTCCTCCCTGGAGAATTTTTTTCTGTCTTTCTATCTCATAATTAAGGCCATCGTAAACCGATTTAAATGAATTCAGGTTTTTTAATTCAACCTTTACACCCAGTCTCTCTCCTGGTTTATGGAGAGAAATGTTGGCATCCACCCTTAGTTCTCCTTTTTCCATATCACATTCTGACACTTCCAGATATCTTAATATCAATCTTAACTTTTCAAGAAAAGCACGAGCTTCTTCTGGAGAATTCATATCGGGAAGTGTCACCATTTCAAGGAGAGGTATGCCAGAACGATTGTAATCCAGAAGTACCTCACCTGTGTCTGTATGTATTGACTTGGCAGCTTCTTCTTCGATATTCATCCGTTCTAATCTTATTTTTTTGTATCCCTTGGGGGTTTCTATTTCGATGTAGCCGCCAGTGGCTAAGGATTCAGTATACTGAGTTATCTGGTATCCCTTGGGGAGGTCTGGATAAAAATAGTTCTTTCTATAGAATCTCGAGAGTTTATGAATATCTGCATGAAGGGCAAGCGCAACCTTGAGAGCAAGCCTTACTGCTTCATCATTGAGAACTGGTAGAGCCCCTGGATAGCCAAGACACACAGGGCAGATATGAGTATTGGGCGTGGCACCATATTCATTTTTACATTTACAAAACAGTTTTGTCTCAGTATTCAATTGTATGTGGATTTCCAGTCCTATTACAGGCTCCAGCTTATTTTCCATACAATTACTTTAATGTTTACTTTGAAAAAATTCAAGAAATCAAGTAAAATTATAACATTCAACGTTTAAGGAGGTTCCTATGGAAGAAAAAAAACCTTTCGAACTTGAGATCGATGAAACAAAGGCCCAGGGAGTTTATGCAAATCTAGTAATGATAACTCATTCTCCTTCAGAAATAATTCTTGATTTTGCAAGAATTATGCCTGGACTACCCAAAGCAAAGGTGCAGTCCAGAATTATAATGACCCCTCCACATGCAAAACTATTTCTGAAGGCACTGGAGGATAATATCAAAAAATATGAGGCTAGATTTGGAGAGATCAAGCTTCACGGTCTTGAGGAAAGGAGAGTAGGTTTTAATCCCACAGAAGAAAAGAAATAAATGACATATCTTGCTCGTATCGAATACGACGGTACAGACTTCTTTGGGTGGCAGATTCAGAGAGACAAGAGGACGGTACAGGGAGAGATAATGAAGGCTCTCAAAAAAATAACAGGTATATCGGTGAAGGTTGTGGGTGCATCCCGTACGGACAGAGGAGTTCACGCACGGGGGCAGCTGGCCTCCTTGCATTTCCCTGAAAAACCAAAACTTGGGCCTCGAGAATTAAAAAGAGCAATGAATGCTATTCTCCCTCATGACATCTACATTCATGAAATGAAAGTAGTTGATGAAGGTTTTAATGCAAGGTATCGTGCAAAAAAGAAAAAGTATATTTACAGGATACTTCCGGAGAAAAGATCTCCAATAAGGAGACGATTTATTCTTGAGCTACCCTTTACGCCAGTCCTGGAGATTTTAAATGAGAGTGCCTCTTTTTTAAAAGGCGTTATAGAGTTTTCTTTTTTAAAAATAGAAGAGGGGAAGTCCCCTTATGTGGAATTTGAGAAAGCAATGTGGTACAGAGTAGAGGATGAATATGTTTTTGAAGTTGTGGCCAATAGATTTCTTTATAAACTTGTAAGAATGCTAGTAGGTATGATGCTCAAGGCGGCCTGGAAATTTAAAGACGCTGGAGCATTTAAAAAATTCCTCGATGGTAAAGATGAACATATCTGGGTGGCCCCTCCACGGGGACTTACTCTGGATAAGGTATATATTTAAAAATTAAAGGAGGATAGAGAATGAAAATATTTGTTGATACAGCCAATATCAAAGAAATAGAAGAACTGGTAAGCTGGGGCATAATAGAAGGAGCTACTACCAATCCAACACTGATTTCAAGAGAGGAGGGAGACCCCAAAGAGATTATTAAAAAGATATGTGAACTTGTAAAGGGACCGGTCTCTGCAGAAGTAGTCTCACAGGATGCTGAAGGGATGATAAAAGAGGCAAGAGAATTGGCCAAAATAGACGAATATGTAGTCATAAAAATCCCAATGACAATTGAAGGTCTAAAGGCAATAAAAGTCCTTTCACAGGAAGGAATTAAATGCAATACAACTCTGGTATTTACTCCCATGCAGGCCCTGCTTGCGGCAAAGGCAGGAGCAAGATATGTCTCTCCTTTTGTGGGAAGATTAGATGATATATCCAGCTATGGTATGAGACTCATTGAAGATATACTAACTATATTTGATAACTATGGCTTTAACACAGAGGTTATAGTTGCATCCATCAGACATCCGATGCATGTACTTGAAGCAGCCTTGATGGGAGCCCATATAGCAACAATCCCTCCTAAAGTAATAAGACAGCTGGTGAATCATCCACTAACAGATATTGGTATTGAAAGATTTCTTAAAGACTGGGAAAAGGTGAAGAAGAGATGAGAAAAATCATCTATTTAGTTTTTGTTTTTCTTGTTTTGATATCTGGGTTTTATGTATTTCATATCCAGAAACTGGAAAATAACAGTTCCACAGAAGTGAAAAATCTGTTTGTAGACACAGCGATTGCTGATGAACAGATCACAGGATCCAGAAGAACCGCCATAGTGACTGCTACTGAAAGAGTTAAAGGAGCAGTTGTTTCCATTACAGTTATAGGTACAAGATTGGTGGCAGGAAGAAATCCTTTTTTTGAGGATCCATTTTTTGATTTTTTCAGGGACTTCTTCCCTCCTTACTATTATAAACAAAGAGTAGTATCTCTGGGTTCAGGTGTGATAATTTCACCTGATGGTTACATAATAACCAATGAACATGTGGTGGAGGGAGGTGATACAGTAAAAGTAACTTTGCCGGATGGAAGAAACTTTGATGCTGAAATAGTAGGTGTAGACAAGCGTCATGATATTGCTCTTATAAAGATTCGAGGCCAATCATTACCATACGCAAAACTCGGTAATTCCGATGGTCTTTACATAGGAGAATGGGCTATTGCCATTGGAAATCCTCTTGGTTTTTTGATGGAAGATGTGGAGCCCACTGTCACAGTGGGCGTTATATCCGCTATTCACAGGACCATAAAAGGAAAAGGAGAAAGAATATATCGGGATATGATACAAACAGATGCCGCTATAAACCCTGGTAATTCAGGTGGAGCTCTGGTGAATTCAGTGGGAGAAGTTATTGGTATTAATACCTTCATTTTATCCCAATCAGGAGGGTCAGAGGGATTAGGTTTTGCCATACCAATAAATACTGTGAAGAAGATCGTAAATGAATTAAAAAAATACGGCTATGTTAGGGAAGCTTACATCGGCGTGATTTGTCAGGATTTAACAAAGAAACTCGCCAGTACGCTGGGATATGATAAGAGTTACGGTATTTTTGTTGCAGATGTTTACGACAAATCTGTAAAACTCAGAGAAAGAGACATTATAGAGAAGGTTAATGGAAGAAAAATTTTCAATCTCGGAGACTGGGAGGATTTCACATATGCTGTATTACCCGGTGAAAAGCTGAGAATTCTTGTGTATAGAGATGGGAAGGAGAAGCTTATAGAAGTTGTCGCAAAAGAACTGCATATGGATCATGTGTATATAAAAGATTTTGGAATGTATCTCTCAACTCTTACTGAACCATTAAGAGTGATTTATTCTATAAATCATGAAGAAGGTGTATTCGTGGAGGAGGTGGAACCTGGAAGCTTAGGCCAAAGATTAGGATTTATAAAGGGTGATGTAATTTACAGAATCAATAGAAAAA
>Ga0190329_1000465_pt1 | contig 11924 bp, 10 predicted proteins | sample 48720423_MG_FD_161655 | JGI IMG/M metagenome (GOLD analysis project Ga0190329, IMG submission 161655) | Hydrothermal vent sediment bacterial communities from Southern Trench, Guaymas Basin, Mexico - 4872-04-2-3_MG | ecosystem: Environmental > Aquatic > Marine > Hydrothermal vents > Sediment ... | reverse complement strand
GGAACACGGTTTGGGCCTACTTTGATAAGACAGGCTACACTTAACTTGGAGAGTTATATCTTGGATTATAATATTGATTTAAGTGAAATTAGGATAGCTGATGTAGGCGATTTGGTAATTGTTGCGGGAAGTCCCCTTGAGACTATAAAGCGAGGGGTTGAGACAATAGAGGAAATAAAAAAAATAAATCCAAGGGCTATCCCTATAGTTCTTGGTGGCGAACACTCTATGACCTTTGCCCCAGTGAAGGCACTAAAGCCAAAAAGCTACGTGGTGTTTGATGCTCACCTTGATTTAAGGGAGAGTTATGAAGAAAATCCATGGAATCATGCATGTGTTGCAAGAAGGATTTCGGAACTTGGCATAAAGGTCGCTGAGTTTGGAATAAGGAGTGGCACGAAAGAGGAGGTGGAATACGCGAGAGAGAATGATATTCCATGGGTTCATGCCAGAGACTATAGTATCAACAATTTCAAGGAGATCGTGAAAAAACTCCCAGAACCAATATACATATCAATAGATATAGATGTCTTTGATCTTTCAATAGTGCCTTCTACGGGGACCCCCGAAGCAGGTGGCTTAGGATTTTGGGAAGTGATAGAGGCTTTGGAGTGGCTTGTGGAGCACAAAAGAGTCATTGGCTTTGATATAATGGAAGTGGCCGGAATGGAGCTTGGAGATGTCACGGCCTTAACTGCTGCAAAGCTTCTCTTTTACATGATAGGAATGCTTTTTAGGTAATTAGTTTTCTATATACATTTCTCTTATTGCCCGATAGTATGCTTTGTAGATATCTCTTTTTGTTATGACACCAATGAGTCTTTTGCTCTCAGGACTTTCAACAATAGGAAGAAGATTTTGATCATATCTCATCAATTTTTCAAATACATCATGGGCAGTTTCAGTTGGATATCCAAGAGCATATTCCTTACGCAAGAATCTTCCAACAGGTAGGGCTTTTATTCTTTGAGAACGATTTAAGAAGTCTTTTACACCAACAACACCCAATACTTCCATATTTTCATCAACTACTGGAAAACAATCGTGGCCGGTTTTTCCAACCATCTCTTCAACATCATTTAAGGTATTCCACTTGTATACAAACACGGGATTTATTGTCATAATTTCTTTTACTGGGATGGTTTTTAAGATAACTGGACGGCCGGTCTTTATGTGAATACCCTTCCGCTCAAGCTTTAGAGTATATACCGAGGAACCTTTTAGGATGAATCTTGCTGTTAAAAAGCTTGTTGTTGCTGAGGTTATTACTCCCGGGAGAAGGGCATATCCTTTCGTGATCTCTGCCACCATGAGTATCTGGTTTATAGGGGCCTGAATTAGGCCACTAAAGAACGCTGCCATTCCAGCTAAAGCATAAACAGCTGGATTGATACCAATGTTTGGAAAAAGGAGATTTAGAATAGTTCCATATGCAGCTCCAAGTAATGCACCAATGTAAAGACTTGGAGCAAATATACCTCCACTATGTCCAGAAGAAATCATTATGGATGTTGCTAGCATTTTTCCAATTCCAAGAAGAATAAGGATGGTAAGTGGTATTAATCCAGCAATAGCAAGCTCCATCCCTTCATAACCAACACCTAGTATCCCATAATTGGGAAAGAACATTCCAATGAAACCAACACTTAATCCTCCAAGGACGAGTTTTATCCATAAGGGTGTTTTCACATTTTCAAATCTATCAGTGAGCCAAAATAGGAACTTTGCCCAATAAGCAGCTAGGATTCCAAATATTAGACCCATAAAGAACAGAAAGAAGAGTTCAATATGTGCATGGACAATTTGAAGGGGAATATTGACCTCAAAAGCTTCTCCCAAAAACAACAGGGTTACAGTATTCCCAACTACAGCTGAGAGAAATATTGGAACTAGATTTATTGAAAAGATTCCCATATAAACGACTTCAAGAGCAAACATTGCTCCAGCAAAGGGTGTGTTGAATGTTCCTGCTATTCCAGCTGCTAATCCACAAGTAGTTAGAAGTTTCTTCATTTCTGGAGAGAGATTAAAGTACTGGGATAGTTCTGAAGCTAGAGAAGCTCCAATAAAGCCGATGGGCCCTTCCCTTCCAACGCTTCCTCCACTTCCAATGGTGATTGAAGTTACCAATGTTTTCAAAAGTGCTAGAATTCCTTTTATCTCACCCTTTTTGAAGATTACGGCCTCTATTACCTCTGGTATGCCATTCCCTTTCAATTCTGGGTATTTTTTAATTATTGGCGCCACGATGATACTTCCTATTGCTGGGAGGAGAATGTATCCAAGGTTATATCCGTTGTAATATATCGATATATGTGGTAGTAAAACCTCAAAAAATAATCCTCTCATGAGAGAAATTAGTTTTCTAAAGATGACCGCCCCGAATCCTCCCACTATTCCAATAATAAGGGAAAGCAGAAGAACTGTTGTCCACTTTTTTATGTATTTCCCTACTTTCATCAACTCCGAGTAGGCTTGAAGTTATTATAAATGTTAAAGAAACCAAAGGTGAATATATTAAGGTTAAAAAGGATTACAAAAAGATCAAGCTTTCAATACTTCATCTAGCAGTTTTAAACCTATATTAAGGTACTCTTTGGCCCTTTTGTCGCTTTTTGCCTCTGCAAAGATTCTTATTATTGGTTCAGTTCCACTTGCTCTTATAAGAACCCATCCATCTTCAAAGAGAATCTTTGTCCCATCTGTTGTGTCGATTTTTAATTCCTCTTTCTCTGCGATCTCTGCCACTTCTGCCACTATTGCTTTTCTATCACCTTCTATGTGCTTCTTGGTTTTTACTTGGTAGAATTTTGGAAGTTCTTCTATGAGTTCGCTGAATTTCTTTCCTCTTTTTGCAAAGATCTCGACTATTTTTGCGACTGTCATGGCGCCATCTCTACCTAAGACGTGGTCTGGGAAAATAACTCCTCCGTTTTCTTCTCCTCCTACAAGTCCATTGTGTTCAAGTAAAGCTCTGGAAACTATCAAGTCTCCTACTTTCGTTTTCAGAACTTTTCCTCCATGCATCTTGGCAAGCTCGTCAATTATATGGGATGTCGCTATTGTAGTTACAACTAATCCTCCTTTGTTTTCTTCTAGCATTGCCTTTACTACAAGAGCGAAAGTCTTGTCACCCTGTATAAAATTTCCATTTTCGTCTATGAACACTGATCTATCAGCATCACCATCTTGGGCAACTCCAAAATCAGCTTTAAGGCTTTTGACTATTTTCATAAAACCTTGTAAATTTTCTTCATTTGGTTCTGGGTTTCTTGCGGGGAAGTGGCCATCTGGTTGAGCATTCACGCTGACTACTTTACATCCGAGCTCCCTTAAAAGGTAGGGTAACACTAATGAGCCAGCGCCATTTGAAGTGTCCACAACAACAAAGGGGTTTCTTTTCTTTATTGCTTCAACATCTACCTTGGCCTTTATTGCCTCTATGTAGGGTCTTATTATATCTCTCTCCACCAACTGGCCTATCTCATTCCATTTTGCTTTATAGAATTCTTCTTTGAAGAAAAGTTCCTCAACAATGGTTTCTCTTTCCTTTTTAAGACCAAGACCATTTGGTTCAAGAAGTTTTATCCCATTGTATTCTGGGGGGTTATGGGATGCCGTTATCACGGCCCCTCCATCAGTTCCAAAATATTTGCACGCGAACTGGATGGCTGGAGTTGGGGCCACCCCGGCATCTATTACATTGATTCCAACACTTAAAAGGCCACTTATCAATGCATTTTTTAGCATTTCCCCACTAACTCTTGTATCCCTACCTATAACCACCCAGAGCTCTTTGTCTGGTTGCTCTCTTTTAAGCAGTGTTCCAAAGGCCATTCCTATTTTAAGTGCAAATTCAGGAGTTATCTTTTTGTTTGCAATCCCTCTAACACCAAATGTTCCAAATATTTTGCCCATTTTCTCACCCCATATAACCACTTTTATAGGCTCTGAGATAATTGTCCATTGATTTTTCCATTTTTAATCTCTCCCAAAGTCATCTTGGAAACGTTCAATGTCGTCTTCTCCTAAATATTCACCTATCTGAGTTTCTATGACTTCGAGGGTTACTTTTCCTGGATTTTCAAGTCTGTGGATGACTCCTGCTGGAATAAACGTACTCTCTCCGGGCCTTAAAAGAAGTTCTTTATCTCCAATCCTTACCTTTGCAGTACCCCTAACTACAACCCAATGTTCGGAGCGGTGGTAATGTCTTTGCACAGAAAGCCTCATGTTAGGAAGTACCGTTAAGCGTTTTATCTTGTATCTCTCTCCTTCTTCTAGTATTGTATAGGATCCCCAAGGCCGATAGGCAGTTCTGTGGACTAAAGCTCTTTCATCACGTTTTTCAATTAATTTTTTGTAAACTTCTTTGACCTTTTGAGTTTCACCTTTTTTAGCTACAAGAAGTGCATCCCCAGTATCTATTATTACTAAACCTTCTACACCAACTGTAGCTGTTAATCTTTCTGTTATCACCAAATTATTCTTTGAGTCAATGTTTATGTGATCTCCTTTAAATCCACTTATTCGGATGGCGTTTCCACTCTCATCTTTCTCAAAGGCCTCATAAAGGGCATCAAAGCTTCCTAAATCATTCCAATATGTATTTAATGGTACTACTGCCGCTTTATCTGTTTTTTCCATCACACCATAATCTACAGAGACTTCGGGAACTTTTTCATAGGCTTTTTCTACGTCTTCTGCTTCTTCAAATGCCTGATAAACCTCAGGGTTCACCCGTTTTACTTCCTCAATAAAGAGTCTACTGTCAAATAAAAACATTCCACTGTTCCAATAATACCCATTTTCTACGTATCTCTTTGCAGTTTTGTAATCTGGTTTTTCTTTAAATTCATCTACCTTATAACCACCTTCAAGCCTCTCTCCCGGTTTTATGTACCCATATCCTGTGTGAGGCCTCGTAGGTTTAATCCCAAACGTGATAAAATAATTGGTAGCAAGTTTTTCAGCCTTTTCAAAAGCTTTTATGTAGTTTTCGTTAACTTTTATAAGATGATCAGAGGGCAAAACTGCGACTTTTGATTCTCCATACTTCTCCTCTATAACTTTCATTCCCCAGTAAATAGCGGGTAATGTGTTTTTCCCCACTGGTTCTAGAAGGATGTTCTCCTTGGGGAGTTCAATACCAAGTTCTTTAAGGTCGTCAAGAATTCGGAATTTGTATTCTTTGTTTGTTACAATAAAAGTCTCTTTGGGTTTTGAAAACTTTAGTGCCCTCTCCACTGTTTTTTGAAAAAGTGAGGTATTGTCAAAAATTCTTATGAATTGTTTTGGCATTAATTCTCTACTCAATGGCCAGAGACGAGTACCTTTTCCTCCAGCGAGGATTAGGGTTTTCATGTTATCACCTCTATTAATTCACTTATTTTCTTTATATTTTTAGCTCTATTATGAGAGAGCCCAATTGCAAAAGGGTTATCAACAACTTCTAACATAGGAATATCGTTTTCTCCATCTCCTACGGCGTAACTTTCGACCTTTTCTAGTTTAGAATACAAATTCAGGAGAACTCTAGTCGCTTTTCCTTTATCTGTGGGCCCTGTTACAGTGTAAAATCGGCTTCCCTTTGAGACTTTAAGGCCATTTTTCTTAAGTTTTTCTTCGAATCCAGATTTGTTCCACTTAAATAGAGTTTCTGAGTATTCTCGTTGTGCAGCTAGTTTTGCAAGACGTCTTGAAAGGCCTGTGAATTCTACGATTTCCTCGATACTTGAGTTTCCATAGTATTTCAAACCAAATTCGCTGCTTATTTTATCAAGATCCCTTTTTATGATTTCATATGTTGTTCCAAGTTCAATGATCTTGTAATCCCGTGTTCCCCGAGTGAAAGGAAATTCGAAAGGAAAATAATTTTTTGGAATGTAGACAGCACTTCCATTTTCGACAATGAAGGGGTCCTTCACTTCTAGAGTGTTTCGGTAGTACTCTTGCTCAAGTCTTGTTTTTGAGGAGTTGAAGATTACTTTGAACCCTCTTTCTTTTAGAAAATCTACTATCTCTTTTGCGAGTTCTGGGGAGTAATCATCTCCAATTAATGTCTTGTCTAGGTCGAGGAAAATAACTTTCATAAATCAAACCTCAGTAGAGTCTCTTGATGGGTCTCTAATGTTTTCATCCACTTCTTGATGTCTATGTCCTTTATGGGCTTCATAATCCTTGGTTTTGGTGGCTCTTCATTCTCTTTTATTATTCCATGCATTCTGAGGTCTTCAAGAATGCTATTTTTCAACCTTTTTGAGGTAAGTTTTGAGTGGTATATGGTGGTTAGTGAAAGCAAAGCCATTTCTTTTACATGTTCTTGGCCTTTGTCTTCGTGGAAGTGTGGATTTAGAGTTTCTAGTTGGAAGATCTCTACTCCCTGATCGAAGACGTCTTGAGCCTCTTCTGCGTTTTCCCACGCACCGAAACGTTCTAAGAGATAAACTATTTCATAAGGTTCTATTGAATACCCGGTTGAGAAAGGCAGAATTTCTGCAAGTTTCATTGTCATGGCATGTTCTCCTGCATTTCCGGTTACCATTATATTGGTTTCAAATGTGGTTTTTTCGCTTATGAGTTGATTCAGGTAGCGGTTAGTTATTTCGCTTACTCGCCCCCACTTTTTAAAGTACAGCGTTCCTTTACTAACTTTTGGTTTATGCCTCCAGTGGAGTCTGACCATGGTATATTCGCTTTCACTCATAAGGAATCCAGCTGCATAATCTTTTACATACTCATTAACGGCGCCGGGGATGTAGTTGTCGGCATCAACAAATCCAACGTATTTTACTCCTATGGCTTTTGCAAGTAATATTCCTACAATCATTCCTTCGCCCTTTCCACTTCTCACGAGACCTCTTTCATCGAGAATATCATTGTATCCAACTTCTTTAAACGCTTCTGCTAATCCAGGGTCTTTTTGATGAACCATAGTAACTTTGGAATGTGTTAGATTACAGAAGTGTTTTACCAGATCAACTTCTTGTTTAAATCTGTTGGGCCCTTTTCGTTTGCTGTTCGAAACAACTATAATTGGTGATTTGTGAGGGATGGCTTTGAGGACACCATCCACTAAATGAAGTTTTTCATTTTTCATAGGGACTACTATTGCCATCTCTCCGATTGTTTTGTAAATATCTCCTCTTGGGATGTTCTGTACTGTGAACATTGGGACATCTTCAGTTTCAGTATCCATTTTGATGACTTTCTGCAGTTCATAAATTTTTACAGCTCCAAAGATTTCCTTATAAACAGGAGCTTCTAAGAGCATATTACCACCTCCAAAGTGAGTAAAGCAAGTAGAAAGATCAAAATACCTGCCTAATACTTCTTATATTTCTCCATATATAAATTTTACCCTAAGTTAGAAAAATAGAGAAAGTTAACTTTTTCTCATAGCAAATTCACTGATAAATGCAGAACTTGAAATAGTGTCTCCAATTCCTACCGTGCTCTTTGGCGAGGTTACTATCTTTGTTGGCACGAAGGCAAGCTGTCTATCTACCATATCAATCAGGCCATTTTCAAACTCTGTGAACTCTTTTTCAAGTTCTTCTTCGAATACAATAGCTCGCTCATTTGTGGGAACACTTAGGGCATCTCTAATATGCTCTATCCTTTCAATATTCCCTTTCATGGCTTTTGCTGCAGCTGCTAATGAAGCAAATAGTAATGCATCCCTAACTTCTTCACTTCTGTACTTGGTTAGGGCTAGATAGTAACCGTAAGTATGAAAGTGAATCCTATCAATCCCTGTCTCATCCATTAGGAGGTTTATTGCATCAATGATGGGGAATACATGACCCTCAAGTACTTCCTTTGCAAGAGTCTCATCTCCTATTATCTCGACTATGGAAGCAAGTTCCACTTCATTCAGGCCCACACTTGTGAATTTTGGCAAAATTCCTATGAGCTCTTCTCTAACTAGCCTATTAGCGGTATATGCGAATTCAAAGTGACTTCTCACCCCGTATCGGTTTAAGCTATTTAGATGACTTTCTACTCTATCCAACACATCTCGATAAGTTGTCCCATCGGAGTAATACTCCTTGAGGACTTGAAGGCCGCTTATTATTGCTAGCTCAACTCGTTTGGCTATTTTCTCAAAGCCTTCCCTAAATTCTTTCCGCATGTAAACTCTTGCATTGTAGTCATCAGCGTTAGCTATAAATCGGTTTTCTCTTGGGGCCTGAATATCAAAAACCTGAAATCCTCTGGGAAACTCATATATGTAGTGAATGAGCTCGTTCTCTTCTTTAACTGCTTCTTTAGGATGAACCAGTTTTAATTCCTTTCCTTCAAAAATAGGGACGTAAATTGGCCCATCTACAAATAAATCCGCTTGAAGTTTTGGATTTTGAGGGACATGAACAATAGTTGGAATCCTATAGACTCCTCCAAGAAGGTTTGCCATTATCCCTGCTTGACCTCCAATTCTCAGCTCATCCCATCCCCATTCCCTCAAATATCTCCTAATCTCTTCGCTTTCTACAAACCACTCCATAGCCTTTCCAAGTTTTATGCTCCTTAATATCCCACCAAAAAGATGCTCAAGTGATGAAATTCTCTCGGTGGGAGTTTCAATAACCTCAAAAACTCGTTCTTTCCCTATTTGGTTTATTCTCTTTTCTAAATCATCTTTATCAAGATATTTTATGACATCAATGTTTGTGTTGTAGGCCAAAAGAACGCCCTCAACATTTGGAATTGCATTTACAGCATTTTCGAAGGCGTTGATATATAGGTTTTTCCATAATCTTATCCTCTCTTTGAGGCTTTCCTTCATAGCTTATCACCTTCAGTGTTAGTATGCATTCAAAATTAATAAACATTAGCTAAGATAAACTTCAAAAGCTTTTACCTTAAACTACGGATGATGATAATCAAAGGGATTGGATTGGACTCTTCATCAAAAATTGCTTTTCAAAGCCATGCCCACAGCGATCATTTTGTTAGTGCTGATATTATAATCTCAACAAGGCCTACGAAGTTCCTCAGCCACCTTAAGAAAGCCGGGTTTTACAAAACCTACAGTTTTGAATGGAGTTTTTACATTGGTGAATATAAGGCAAAGCTTTACCCTGCGGGCCATATGCTGGGTTCTGCCCAGCTCTATATCAAATTCGATGAATTTTCACTCCTCTACACTGGAGATGTGAAGTGGTTCAAACTTAGAACGGCTGAAAAGAGTAAATTCAGAAAAGCAGATGTCTTGATTATTGAAGCCACCTATGGACTTCCCATGTACAATTTTCCGACTCCAAAAGAGGCAGAGAAGAAGCTTATAGCTTTTGTAGAGGAAGTTTTAGATAGGAAAAAAGTTCCAACTTTATATGCAAATCAAATGGGGAAGGCTCAAGAACTACTTAAAATTTTGGATATTCATGGTTATTCTGCCAGAGTTTCAAACAGCATACGGAAAGTTGCTAAAGTGTATGAAAAATTTGGTGTGAAATTCAACAATATTGAAGAAGATGGTGAGGTTGTAATAAGAGGATTTAAAACCAAAAAACCATTCGATGCAATCCATCCTTCTGAACTGTTTGTATCCGGATTTGGTAATTTAAAATTAAGTAACCATGCAGACTTTTGGGAGCTTGTAAAGATAATTGAAAAAGTTAGGCCTGAAAAAATCTACACTCGATATGGTTATGCTAGGGAATTTGCCCAAATTTTAAGAGGTCTTGGATATGATGCTCGGCCTTTAGAAGAAGTTTTATTTTTTGGGGAATTAATTTAAAGAGAAGGAAAATCAGAGGGATTCTAAATACTCGGCGTACTTTTCGGCAGTCATGAGATCTTTTAATTCCTCTTCAAGATTGCTTGGTTTTATTTTGGCAATCCATGCGTCATAGGGATCTTCGTTGATCTTTTCTGGAGCGTCTTCGAGCTCTTCATTAACTTCAATGACTTCACCACTCACTGGAGCATAGACCTCACTTACGGCTTTAACGCTCTCTACTTCACAGAGAACGTCACCTTTTGATACTTCTTTTCCGACTTCTGGGAGTTCAACATAAGCCAAGTCTCCAAGTTCCTTTTGGGCATAGTCACTTATTCCTACCAAAACTGTTCCATCTTCCATAATTTGGGCCCATTCATGGTCCTTAGTGTAGTAGAGCCCTTCTTTAATTTTAGATTCTCCGGCCTCAATCATAGCAATCACCATGTCATTTTATAGCTGGGAAACATTTAAATCTTTCTCTATCAAGAAAAGTTTCAATAGGAACCTTTATTAATGCTGATGTGGATGGTGCTCTAAACATTTTGCGTAAGGTAGTTGGCGATTCTCCCATTAAGGAGATAGTCGGTAGTGATAGCGTGATCCGGCCGGTGAGGGTGGGGCTTTCAAAAAGAAAGGTAGAAAGCATTTCATCAGAATCATTGAGGGAGGAATGGAATTAAAAGATGAAATTAATTATTTAGACAAAGAGATGGAGGTAATCATCTTTTAGAATTTCTCTGAAGAAGAGAAAATGAGTTTTCACGGCTATTTCAGAAAATTTTCCAAAATCTGAGGGATGGAGGATGAGTCAAAAAGTTACTAAAGGTGTTCAAATGTTACTGGGAGATCCTAAGAGGGCAGTGATTAAACTTTCCCTTCCGATGATGGTAGGGATGTTAGTTCAGTCTCTCTACAATCTAGTCGATGGGATCTGGGTAGCAGGTTTAGGTTCTAATGCATTGGCTGCTATTGGTTTGTTCTTTCCAATATTTATGGGTTTAATAGCTCTTGCATCTGGATTGGGAGTAGGAGCAAGCTCAGCCATTTCCCGTAGGATAGGGGCTCAGAATAAGAAGGGTGCGGATAATGTTGCAGATCATGCAGTGATAACAGGCTTATTTTTGGGAGTCCTATTATCAGTGTTTTTGTTTCCTGTAATTGAGACCATATTTGTAGATATGGGAGCAACCCAAGAAATTGTTGAATTGGCGGTTAAATATTCAAGGATTTTGATCCTTGGGGCGTCCGTGATAGTATTTAATAACGTAGCAAATGGAATCCTTAGAGGGGAGGGCGATACAAAAAGATCCATGTATGCAATGGTTCTTGGTTCCGGATTAAATATAATATTGGACCCTATCTTCATTTACACTTTGGGACTGGGAGTGGTTGGGGCAGCATATGCTACTTTGCTTTCGATGATAATAACCTCGGGATTCTTGGTCTTTTGGTTGTTTTTTAAAAGAGACACTTATGTGGATATAACGCTTAAAGATTTTGACCCCAGCAGAGAAATTTTTATAGATATTCTCAGAGTGGGTCTCCCTTCTGCCTTGGCCCAGCTAGCAATGTCCTTTGCAATGTTTTTCATAAATACCATAATTATTAGAGTTGGTAGTAGTGATGCAGTGGCAATATTTACAAGTGCTTGGAGAATTATAATGCTGGGAACAGTCCCACTTTTAGGAATGGCTACTGCAACAACTGTTATTGTAGGAGCATCATATGGAGCTAGGGATATTGAAAAACTTGAAATTGCATATCTCTACGCTATAAAATTAGGATTTTTGGTTGAACTCTTAGTGACTCTATTTATTTTCATATTTGCCTCCCCAATAACGTATCTTTTCACATATTCAGAAGGAGCTGAACAATTGGCGAATGGGCTTGTTAAAGCACTAAGAATACTTGTATTATTTTTACCATTTGTACCCTTTGGCATGTTAACAGGAGCGATGTTTAGAGGTATTGGCCAAGGAGAAAAATCGCTTATTGTGACAACATTAAGAACAATCATAATGCAAGTTGGGTTTGCTTATATTTTTGCATTCTATTCTGATATGGGTTTGAGCGGTGTTTGGATAGGGGTCGCTCTTGGAAATATGATAGCAGCGCTTGTGAGTTTTACATGGGGCAAGGTGACCATAAGAGGGGTAAAGGAAAAGTTTTCGACTTTTTAATTGGCCTATAATATTCA
>Ga0190329_1000464_pt1 | contig 11925 bp, 25 predicted proteins | sample 48720423_MG_FD_161655 | JGI IMG/M metagenome (GOLD analysis project Ga0190329, IMG submission 161655) | Hydrothermal vent sediment bacterial communities from Southern Trench, Guaymas Basin, Mexico - 4872-04-2-3_MG | ecosystem: Environmental > Aquatic > Marine > Hydrothermal vents > Sediment ... | reverse complement strand
AGTAACCCTATATATGTGTGTATCACCCTACATTATAATGGTCTAACTTATTAAAATAACTGGATTTATAGCCTTTGGTACCTTATATACGATTTGAGAACGTATTTGCATAAGGATTTTTATAGCCCCACCCTTTGGACGTACAAGTGGGGTTTTTCTAATAACTTTTTTGAATAGGAGGCTTACCATGACAATAGTATATTTTATTAAGCAATACATTAAACTAATGGCTGCAGCCCATGTTGAATGCTGGAAAAAGGCTGTTGAGTATAGTAAACAAGTACCTACGGAAGAGGATGACAGTGACGACGGGTATTGGTAGAAACTATTTAAATTGGAGGTAATACCATGGAGACTATCTGTAATACGTGTATATTGAACGCTGGTTGTGGTTTCGTTAAGTTGTCCCCTAAGAGTATTGTCAAGTGTAATAGCTACATGAATAGTAACCTCAGCAGAGAAGCGTTGATGGAAGTGATGAATGAGTTTATGGCTAATCCTATAGCCTTAACGATGAATGACATTGAGTTAGAAGAAGAAGGAGGTAATTAAGATGCTTACGTATATGCTTTGGATTATGTTGACTGTATCGGTGCCTACGCATTACACAGAGATGCCTTTGACGCCATTGATCTACTTCGATGGTATGGAGAAGTGTACGGATGGTCTGTTCAGGATGCCAGCCGACGAACATCTTATCAACCCTAAATGGAGGTATAGAAGTGTGTGATAATGGTGATTGGGGTGACGTCGATGCTTCCTATGACTACCTGGACATCGACACTGACATAGAACCTGAAACCGATGACCATCTTGGTATAGATGAGCTTACCAAGGGGGACATAGATGACTATTAACAGAGGAGGTACATATGGGTACTGTAATGTGGGGAGTGTTGTTTATATTAACTGAGTATGTAGCATTGGCTGTTATGCTAAAGGTATATCTGCTTTAGTTACGGAAAGGAGGTGATATGTATGGTTGATGTAGTCGGTACGGTTATGGGCACAGCAATATTCCTTGGAATGCTTGTTCTGCCTATGATCACGCAGATTGTCTTGACTGCTAGTCAGATAGTCAGGGAAACAGTCTTCGTGTCTTATTAACCCTTTAACAGGGTAGGGGTGTGAGCCCCTGCCCGGAGGAGAATGTGTACATGATACAAGTAGTGTTACGGAACATTCCAAAGATACTGGAAGTAACCGGTATTCTAATAACACTCATTTCGAGTGGGAATGACCTAGTTAACACACTATTGGACAACCGTAGTAAGAACGACATTATATCCAGTGGAGAGACGAAGCATGACCACAGAAGTAATTGTGGTGACGATCGTACCCCAGCACAAAAGCGAGGGGATAAGAAAAGAAAGAAGTATTAGTATTTAACAGGGTGGGGGTGTGAGCCCCTAACCCAAAGGAGTATTAAGATGAAGAAATTAATCAACAGTGGTGGACAGAAGAGAGACGGTGGGCATGATCATAGGAGCAACGCAGGTAAGGATCGTACACCATCACAAAAACAGGGTGATAAGGGAAGACGTAAGTAAACAACAACCATAACAGGGAAGGGGGTGCAAGCCCCCTTACCCGAAGGAGTATTAAGATGATAATAAAGAAAGCAATGAAGAGGGGCGACAATGGGGTTACTGAGATTAACACTGCACCACTAGTAGGATCTAGAACAGTAGAAGTACCATTTGACCAGTTAGATCTCTTTCTTATGGCTAATGAAGAAGAGACCGACATCAGTGACCTGGTTACTATTATTGATGATGATGATGCCCCTTATCTGGAAAAGGATAGGATCTCGCTCGAATTCACAAGCAGTAGTGATCTGTTTGTTGAGAATTGTTTAACGTGTGTGTATTCTGAATCAGAGAAAGAAGGTAATAATATAATACTACCTTCTGGTTGTAGTAAGGGTATACCTATACGTACCAACGTGCCTAGGTATTGCGATCAATTCAAGCAGTTTAGTTAGAGAGGAGGTAATAGTTATGAGTTATAAAGCACATTTTTGGTGGTGTGTGTTTGCAGGATTATTTATATCATCCTTTTACTGTTATTTCATGCTGTGTGCAACCGGTATACTATAAGGAGGTATTACCATGAGAAAAAACAAAAAGAAACAGTTTGCTAGTGGCTTTGCTACATGTATCCACGAAATGAATAACACCATGCAGATAATTATATCTGCCTCACAGGAGATGTGCTCATTGGTTGATGACACTAGTGTTCCTGTTTCTGAAAGAAAAACAGCTATTAAGAGAATAGCTGGGTATATGAACAGTGCTGTGATCAGATCCAGTGCTACAAGAAACGATTTCTTAAGTATGGCGAATGGACAGTTCAGTAAGGTAGTATTGATTGAGGGATCTGATAAACTAATAGATGTGCCTGCTACATTGGCTACATGTAAAGTTAACCCTTTAACTAGGAGGATAAGATGATAGTGAAGATATGTGTCGCTGTAATAGCACTAATCCTGCTTATTAATATGGGACTGAAGATGTTCTTTTTCCTTCTTATGGTAGTAGGGTTTATTGTTATTGTGTTGTTGGGTATAGGTGGTACATTAAATACGATCGCTCCGCCTGATCCTAAGAGAGGGCAGAGGTAAAATGGTACATCTTCTGATCAATGAGCCAGGACTTACACTAGCCTATTAGTAGTCTACTATGAACGGGAAAGATGCATTTACAATAATAACTTTTAAGGGGGAGGTGGTGTCATGTTTATTGACGATAGTTATAATGATATTTTAAATATCATTACACATAATGATCCTAAACTACAACATAGTGAAATACTAACCGATGCTATAGCATCTGAAATTACCTGTGTTATTGAAAAATTCTATCCTGTGAATGATGTAATACATACGTGTTCTGATAAGAATGTAGTATTTCCTCAACATTCATGGTATGAATGGCAAGTAAGAGACGGTAGTTACATGGGTGTATTATCATCAATGCTTTTGAGAAAAGATCCTAGATTAATAAGAAAAACATTTATGAAAGCACTAAAGAACAATGCTCAAGGTAAAACACGTGGTGTATTTTCTAAAAGAAAACCTAAACTTGGATTAGCCAGTACAATACATACTTTAATATTCATAACTAAAGACCTTAAAAAAGATAGTACACCATTCCTTATTGGAAGAACACAAAGACTTCTAACAAAGGATTATTTTGAACTTGGAAGAGTTATAGAAATACCAAATAAAGAAGCAAACGCCCACACTGTTATGATGCAGATAGATTTAGAGCGTATATTTGAAGCACAATTAGCTCTTAATAGTACAAACAATACAATAATTAAAACAAACTATATGGCTAAGCATGTAGCTAAGAATGTAGTACAACCAACAGGTGACACCTATAAATTACTAACTGTTAAACGTAATAGAATTATACTAAAACCCTCTACTAACCTAAGAAACACAGGTAGTAGGCAACGGTACCATACGAGAAGAGGACACGATCGTAGGTTGAGGCAAAAGGATGGTACTATCAAAAAGATATGGATCAATAGCTACCATGCTGGTGATAAGGGGCTTGGTGTAATACATAAAGACTATAAACTATAGAAGGAGGTAATTATTATGGAAGAGTTATTACCACTAACTAATGTGCCTTTAAGTTTAATAATAAACATTGCTACTCAACTACACACAGAGTTCATACAAAACATTAAAATACCAAAAGAAGTTGAAACTACTTTCGTTAAAGTAAAGAGAAGTTGTTTCAAACCAATGACTGAGGATGAATGTAGTTATGTAGACTTGAAACTTGAAAAACTCATAACAATAAGACTGTTGACACAGAACAAAAATAAACGTTATACTGTAAAAGATAAACCAGTACGTGACGGTCGTATTAGAGCCAAACAACTAAAACCTACAGCTTTATTAGCTCAATCAGGAGGACAACTAACTTGGGTTATTGAAAGAGAACATTGCTGGAGATTTATTGAGCATGGTCCTCCTACAGAGCTAGTACAAACTACACGGGGTGTAGTATTTAACGGTAAATGGATACCCTACAAAGAGTGGAAAAATACCTATGTAGCGTTTGAAAATGAATATTTAAACACTTTAAGTTAAACCATAGAAAGGAGGTGTGATATGAATATAAAACACTATTTACCATTAGATGTAATTTTACTTATTGTAAATTATATGGAACAAACCGATAGTATTTCTTATGACTTTGAAATGATAGTAGCTAAGTCTATACATAGAACTGGCTATCGAATACCATGGATATTCATGTCATCAGGAGGACACACAAAGAAAGGGTATAAGTATATAGAACTTATGGATGGTTTTGTAGGAACAGGGTTTCGTTTTTTAAGTATAGCAGATGAGACCTATGTTATAAAACGTGAATGTATAGAAGTAGGGCCTGTAGGAAAAAGAAATAAATGGAGGCACAAACTACTAGGTACAGTAATAAATGGTGACTGGGAAGAATATGAGATGGGTTCTACAATAGTACGAGAGCCTAATACTCTGTTTGAAACCGATCTCCGAATAGTAAAGCGTACCAAACGCTCTAACGCTGGTGAGAATATACCTAGTGGCACATCCAATAATCCATGAGGTATGGACTTACACTAGCCTATTAACAATCAACTATGAACGGGAAAGATGCATTTACAATAATAACTTTTAAAAGGGAGGTAGTAGTATGAAACAGGCATTAGTAATGAGAACGTCTATGAAATTATCACAACTTAAACAAATGAGTATTACAGGAGGTGTATCAGAAAGCGTATTCAAACAAGCTGAAAATCTACTTAACATGTCTAAGTACCAAAAAGCTTTATTTCAAGCAACAAGAAAGAAAACAGCTGCCTCTAAGTACCACAGTATGATAGATTTCCTTTTTGCTGAATTAGCTGGTTCTTATTGGCAACATAGGTGTATGTTATTCTACAAGGGGAAAGGTCCTGCTCTCAAAAATGATCCAGAAGCAGATAATGTGTTCATAGCTAAATGGGATGTGGTGCTCTGTTTAGCTTTACAGATAAGCTTACAAATTAGAGAGGAAAAGTTACACAGACAGTGGGGTTGGTCTACTATAACATCTAAAGCATTAAACGCATTTAAAGAATTACAATTATAAGAAAGGAGGTAATTACAATGAAGAAGTATCTTGAGTGGGCAGTCATTGTAATCTGTGTATTTATGATATACAGACTTGTATCGGAGACATATCCGCACTGGAGCAATATGTGGAGTGATTTGAAGTATAACCTTAATGCGTTATTAGACGCGATCGGAGGATAATACTATGGACAAGACTAAGTTTCCAGTAGCTTTGTTTGATGTAATTGCATATGCATCAAGGTATGGGTATATACCTGTAATGAAAGCAGGCATTGTAAAGCTTAACGAGTGCCCTAAATGTGCTAATATTGATATGATATCGTTCTTTCCTAGAGGCACTGAGCCTAATGGAAAGACCATATTTGATGGGTGCTTATGCGGGTATAGAAGTCATGAACTTTAACAATAAAGGAGGTTAGCGTGCCTGTTACAGATGAGCACTACAAGAAACAAATAAGTAAGTTTTTCCCTAATCTAAACGTTGAAGAGGTAATCAACAAAGGTGATTGGTACCAGCTAAAAAGAGTTATAGATAAAAGAGTTAAGCTGGAAAAACAAGCTGAGAACATACAACATATCGGAGAAAACGGTCTCAAAGAAGGTGATGTAGTCACAGACGGTAAGATAACTGGTGCTATTATAACAATAACTCACTTAGGCTATTTGTGCATCAAAGGACAAAGAGGAAGTTATAATGCATGTTCATTTAAACATACTACTTAGGGAGATAAAGGTTAGTTCAGACAGGCGATCCATCGCGGTCGTACAGGTGGATAGTCTAAAGTCTAAAGACATGGGGAGGGTTGTTCTACCTCCCCTGTTTTTTTGAGAGGTACCATATGTGTGTATCTCTCGTATTTGGAAGGTAAGACTGTACGTAAACCTTCTAAGGAGTGACACTGGGTCACTCAGCCCCCATGCTACCAGAAGGGCGTGATAAATAGACCGGTAGCCGACCTCTGCCCGTTCCATCATGGAGGTACAATTGGAGCTACAGTTAGGTAATTTAGTTTGGGGTAGAGTAGTTGAGACCAGGAGTCGACCAGTAGTACATAACCCTTTAACGGAGGACGAAGATCCACCCCCCTCAGCTCGGATGGGGAGTTACCCCATCCGCAAGGCGGTACTAGTGGTGGTAAGTGGAACCGATGGTGAGGGAAGGAACCCGTGGGGCAGGGTGGTACTTGAGCCTTTTAAAACGCCTTGAGGACCACATATAAGACCTAAGCACCTAGACTTTAGGAAAGGAGGTGAATTCATTGGGAGTAGCAACACCAGAACAACAGGTTGAGCGGTTAGACAGGAGGATTGATATACTGTTTAGGAGAACCGCTTGGTTGGAACAGGAGTTATACAAAGTAACTGGAAAGAAACCTACATATAAAGAAGAAAAGGAGGGTAACTAGTGTATAATGAGATAGTTGAAGACATTAACAAAAGGATATCTGCTCAGCCTAACTCGATGTGTGCTACTGATGATGAGGTGCGTATCTGTTGGCTAGTGGCTGAGGTAGAGAGATTACGTGAGCTTATTAGCATCGGATTAAATGAGGAGGTAATATTATGAAAACTATAACTACAACATTTGAAGAGATAGAAAAGTCTTACCATGATGATTGGGGTGTCAGAGAATTGGGTGAAGAAAAAAGCGGTAACTTTACTGTATGGAAACTACGAGCTGACAACGGCTCAGATGCTGAATACTCTATTACCAAAACTGCCTTTTACTCAGAGGGTGACCCTACAAGTGAACGTACCGTACTAAAAGGTACTTTGAATGAGATACTTGTCCTTGAAAAAATAATAACGGATTTAAAGTTATTATTTGAAAGTCATAAAAATCAAGTGAAACGTCCTGAAACACATTGGAAAACTCCTTAAAGGAGGTGATAGTAGTTGGTAGGGTAAGGTGTTTGGCTCTTCTGGTCGGGCGCAAAAAACTCTAAAGTAAACTTTTAACATAGAAGAGGAGAACTAAAATGACAGATAAAGGAGATTTCAGTAAAGTAGTAAACTCATTGAACAGAGATCCGAAACCTACTACTACAGCAGATATAGCAATGAGAAGATTAAGGAAACAGGGAGCTATTGAAAGATTGGCTAAGGGGCTTACGATTAAGTTTTGTAGCGACAAACCTATTATATTCATTACTGACACCAGGCAGGTAAAGAAGGGTAAATGCTTCAAGTGTGGTAACTACAATGCCATGCTGTTTCCCGTTAACAGTAGGTGTATGCCTAATGGTAATGTGGATATGTTTGTTGCTGCATGCCCTGATTGTAAGACTATTAAACCGTACGGTAAGTATTACACATGGAGACGTAAGCATTATGTAAGGGAACAGCAGGAGATACAGAAGAAGGAATATATTGCTTCCCTGTGCCCATGTGGATGTGGTCGCCCTAAGAAGGTAAAATGGGCTGGACCTGGTTGTAGTAAAAGGTTCGAAGTACTGGATGCTATAGTACGTGGTGTCGGACCTTCTGTTGGAGATTTAACCATACAGCTTAATCATACTAAGAAATGCCTTGAATTGAGCAAGGTAAGAACTAACAAACTTAACCCACTTAACAAGTAGAAAGGAGAACTACGATGAACGTAACATTCGCAATGATTGAGGCTATTGGAAACATACTCCACACCGGAATGAATGCTATTCCTCCTGAGTATGCAAGTATCGTCGCTAACTCTAAGTTCGACACCTTCAGGCAGAACACACCTGATGTCACTAGGTATGCTGATATTACCTTTACTGATGGTAAGGTACTTAGGTTCGTAACTCAGAACAAGAACAAGAAGTACACTGCTAACGACCGTCCTGTTCAGGAAGGTAAAGCACAGGTAGGTCAGCTTAAGCCTTACGCTATACAGGCTTTGGGCGGAGCACAGATTACCTGGGTTATTGCCAGTCCGTATGCGCCCAACAATCAGCAGACATTCCTGGGGCATGTGTTTAATGGTGTATGGAAAGCCAAACAGGATAACGCTTATTCTGCTCCTGTTGGCGCGCCCGCTAACGCGGTGCCTGGTACTTATGTACCTTCTCAACCAGATCCTGGCTATGAAGATCCCAATGTTGGGTATGTAGATCCCAATGTCAGTGCTCCTGCTGGTATTAATCCTCAGGTAGCCAAGCTTATGCCTCTCCTTATGCAGATGCTTCAGGACATCGAGAAGAATAAGCCTGTTGAACAGCCTGTTGCTGGTACTACTGGAGATGGACTTAACATTTAACCTATAACTTAAACGTGGGGAGAGGATCTTTCTCTTCCCCCGTTTTTTTGGAATGGAGTTTGCATTTAGGTGCATTCTCTGCAGCGGGCAAAAGCTGACCTCGCACTTTGTGCTCGGTTCTCTATCCCGCATTAATAGGATGGACAAGCACGCCACCATTCCACCGTTCATGGGGACGGTGGGGACACGGACATGGGGACTTTCTCTCACCCGCCGTGTGTAGTGTAGAACGCATTTACGAAAACTAACAAGTAAAGGAGGTGATACAACATTTTGTACCGTTCATGCGTATACACCAATTTGCAAATTGAGAGATATTAATATTAACAAGTATAAAGGAGTTATTATGACCACAGAAAAGGCTACCGAGGTAGCAAAAGACGTCACAGGTGAAGAACTTGACATGGGCGAAGCCCTAACCAGCCATCTTGAAGAAGGTGGTGCACTGGAGACAGCAGTTCATGTCGTCGAGAAGATCATACACTCAGTCAAGCCGATCCAACTTGATAATGAGCACGTTATCATGATCTACAATTCAGAGTTGGTCAACAATCAAACTATTGCATTCCTCAGGGAAGTTCTGGAAACGGATGCAAACTTCAGTGATGGTTGTCATGCAGTGCTGTTCCGCAATGACGGTCCTCCGTTCGAGTATGATGCTGAAGCTAATAAACCTATATCAGCGTTAGGGAGTTATTCCAATGATGCACTGGTCGCAGTTATCAATCTCGAAGGTATTTACGAGAAAGCGAGTGACAGCATCATCGCAGGTGAGAGTTGTGAAAGTCTGCCTGCCGCTGTGTATCATCTTATCAATAGAACCATGATCCATGAGCTCATCCATGCGAGTGAGTATCTCACCACTCAGGACAAATATGCATGGACGCAAAGTCCAGGTGAAGAAGGTGTCGAGGAATTGGCAATGCTCCATCTCATTGAGCGCGCCAAGGTGAGTGATATCATCGAACTGCCTGCTGATATAGCAGAGAGCGGTGCCTGGATTGACCAGAAGATCGCCGAAACTCTAGACGTGATGCGCACAGGTGAGGGGAAGAAAGACAACTGGGAGATCAATCAGCTGTATATGGTTGACAACGGTAAAGTCTTTCGCTCCGACGATGAGGAGTTCGGTAGCATGAGAGAGTACTACCGCTCCATGGCTGATGATCAGGATGATCCGTCCTGGACAAAGGAGGTGGTTGAACCTGTGGTCGAGGAAATAGCAATCACAGATCCTGCCACCATGATTGGTAATGCTTTACTCAGCGGTAACATGGCTGATGTTGTGGCATTGATGCAGACGTTGAACATTGATCCTCCAGCTCAGCCAGTTACGACAGAGGAAATAGCAGTCGGAGCCGCCGTGCCTGTTGATAGTCCGTTTATTGATATAGCTCAGGTCGGTGGTACCATAAACGCAGGTGCTGAGAGTAATCTGCTTGCTGAGATGATGGCGAACACTGGAACCCTCGCTCCGCAACCGATAAGTTCGGAAGAGCAGATCATCAGGTCGGTATTCGAACTGTTGTTCAATAACATGTTCGACAAGTGTGCCTTCAAACAAGGACACTGGACCAACCCGACGGCAGTCCTTGATCCGTTGACAATCACCATTCCTGGTGCTGATCAGGTCATCCACTCGTTCGACTATACGGATGGTACTGGTAAGTATGTCAAAGGCGAATTGTTCGGTGGTGTTCTCAAAGGTCAGCTCGACACACGTGCTGGTAAACTGATGCGTCCGGCATATGTCCTGCATCTCAAGGTTGGTGGTATAATGGTAACACGGCGCCTGCAACCGGTATATGTGCTTAACGAAAATGGCACACTCCGTGACATTGCTCCGGAGAAACAGGCGACATCACTCACATACTCTTCACAGCAGGGTAATCAGATCCTCATATTGAGAGATCCTGTTGCTCAGCTTGGTAAATTCAACCTGCTTCGTCAGCCTGACGGCTCGATTAAGTGGGTTCCGTGGAAATAGTTCCAAAACAGGCTGAGCCACTGCACGGCTACGTCATGCGGAAGACCGGTAAGGAGCTTATTATCAAGTTCCGAACCGGTAACACGCGTTCGGTGAGGATGACAAAGAAGCTCAAGCGTTTACGTGTAGGACAGAAACTACTCATTGGTTGGGATTATGAGTACAACTGTATTGCTAACATATGGACGGAAGATGAGCTCTTACATCCAGAAGGCGTCGTTCCTGAGGGATTAGAGAGCGAGGCTGATGAGAAAATCTACAGCGCATGGGTGGACATACCCATATGATACTTGGCATTTTTTGAAAAGTCAAATTCTTGGCATTTTTTCGAAACTGTTCGATACTTGGCAATTTTTGAAATCGTAAAACTTGGCATTTTTTCATTTATGCCTGACGAGACGAGAGAAAACTTGGCATTTTTCGAATTGGGGAATGGGGAATGAAGTTAGTCTAGATATGCGCTCCATCGCGGTCGTCAGTTCTGCATGGCTGGGGACTTGAAATGGGGCAATGGGGACTTTCTCTTACCCGTTCAGTGCGGGGGTCGGTGGTCGGCTTTCGCAAATATAATAGCTCACAAAGTGGGCACAACACAATAAGGAGGTCCTTATGGATCAAGCTCAACTCACAGCAGCATTACAAGCACTTCTTGGTGGTAACGCGGTAGTTCCTGGTAACGACAATCAGCCTCGCGGTATTGCAACTGATTTTGAGGCGACTGTGCACAATGCAGTCGTGTGTCCTACCAAACTGCAGGATAATTCACTCGTATCAGGCCTGTATTACCCCAACCTGAAGAAGGGTGATGGTACAAACGTGTCCAAACTGGTTGTCATTTGCTGGAATAACTCAGCGTTCAAGAACACGCCCTCTTCGACCTTCAAGGTCAACTTTTGGGGCAAGTATGCGGATATCTTCGCGCGTTGTCTGAGCCTGGGTCAGTTCATTGATCTCAAACTCAGCATTCAGCATACGTTCTATGACAATCCCAATGCGATGGAGAACGCAACCGTTAACGGAGCACAGATCCAGCGTCCCAGGCGTACCTATTACGAGGAGAACAGGGTAACCAAGTGTTATCTTCGTCAGGAAAGCGCCAAAGCCGTAGCGGGGGAAGTAGCCAACTGGCCATCACCGGAACAGCTCCAGTCTGTCGGTGGTAACTGGGCTCAGCTCATCGGTGGAAAAGTGTTCTTCGCTCGTCCGCCTCAGTGGGCAATGGCAGGATCTCCGGATGAAGCCATCTGGAAACAGATCAGGACCATGCGTACACAGGCAACTTATGTACCGGGTAATCAGAAGTTTGGTTACTGTGCCGTTGTTGATAAGAATGGTACTCCGAGTGCGTATGCTGCTCCAGTTGCCGGTAGTATGCCTGCAGTCAATCCTGATCTCATGGCCACTCTCATGACGCAGATCAGCGCGATGAATGGTGGAACCCCTGTGACTACTCCGATTACAACCCCCGTGAATACTCCGGTAATTACGCCGGAAATGCAGGCACTGATCAATACGGTTGCCAATGCAAGTGGTGGTAATGTAGCAGCAGCAGGTGGTGGTTCTCTTAATATCTAGTTAGTGTAGTACT
>Ga0190329_1000461_pt1 | contig 11980 bp, 10 predicted proteins | sample 48720423_MG_FD_161655 | JGI IMG/M metagenome (GOLD analysis project Ga0190329, IMG submission 161655) | Hydrothermal vent sediment bacterial communities from Southern Trench, Guaymas Basin, Mexico - 4872-04-2-3_MG | ecosystem: Environmental > Aquatic > Marine > Hydrothermal vents > Sediment ... | reverse complement strand
TATGACGAGTTTTAGTACAGATGCCATATTATTAAAAAAGATTGAATATGGTGACCATGATTTTATCATCAGCTTTTTAACTGAATCCAAAGGAAAAATATCGGTTATTGCCAAAAATGCGAAAAAGAGCATTAAACGGTTTTCAGGGGCTTTGGATCTTTTTTCGGTCAATCATATCCATTGTACATTCCCTAAAAAAAAGAAAGATGGTCTGATTATTCTTTCCCAGGCGGACCTTGAAAATGGATTTGTAAATATCCGGTATGATGTATTAAAAACAGCCTATGCCAGTTTTTGGGTTGAGTTAATTCATTTCTGGCTGGAGGAAGATAAAGTTCAATCTGATTTGTATGATCTGCTGTTTTTTTCTCTTGATGCGTTAACAACCGGCGGTATCTCCAAAGAAGTCATAAGTCTTCTTTTTCAGATCAGATTTATGAAGATATCTGGATTTTCCCCAAATATTGAAATTTGCGATATCTGTAAAACTATGGTGGATGGGATGGAACAGAAAAACATCTGGTTTGATTTTAAAGAAGGCCGGATCATTTGCCAAAACTGTGTTAAAACGAGATCAAAATATGGGATGACGGTTTCAAAAGGCACTTTAAAGCAGCTTTTTTGGATGAATAACAGTGATATCAACCGGGCAGACAGAATGAAATTTTCAAACCTTGCCATAAAAGAGGGAGAAATGTTATTAGAAGCATTTATCTCTTTTCATATGGGAAGAGAGTTTAAAAGCCTGCAATTTCTTAAACAGATAAGGATGGAAAGTTGAATTTAGAAAAAAAGCTTGCACATCATCAGGTTCAGACATCTGTTCCCTGCAGGGTGGATTTTGGCGGTACGCTGGATATCAGTACCCTGTTCCTGCCGTTAAATTATTTGTCTCCGTCAAGTTTTAATATTGCCCTGGATTTAAGAACAATTGTATCGCTTTCCCCCTGGGAAAAAGGAAGTATCAAAGTATCATCAAAGGGATTTGAAACCGCAGTTTTTAAGAAAGAGACCCCCCCGTTTAATCATCCCATGGGGTTGATGTTTGCTGTGGCAAAGTATTTTGATGCCCACGGCGTTCATATCCATATTGAATCTGCTTCGCCGCCAAGAAGTGCCCTGGGGGGATCTTCTTCTGCGGCAGTAGCGCTTGTTGCCGCATTTCATAAAGTGCTTGATATCCCCATCCATCCGGAACAGATTGCCTGGCTTGCCCACTATATAGAAGCCAGTGTGGCAGGGGTTCCCTGCGGCATGCAGGATCAGCTTGCAGCTGCTTTCGGAGGGGTAAATCAATGGGTCTGGAAAATGGGAAAAATTTCTCCTGAATTTGAACGGAGACCTGTGTTTGAGAATGAAGATGATATGAAGGCGTTTAATTCAAAGATGCTCATCGCGTACTGCGGAATTCCTCATGTATCAAAAGATATTAATAAACAATGGGTTGACTCTTTTGTTCGCGGTGAAACAAGGTTGGCTTTTGAAAAAATTGCAGATTTAACAAAAGAATTTTCAAGGGCTGTAAAGAACCAAAGTTTCAGGCAGGCAGCCGATTTGATGAACCAGGAGACAAAATTAAGACTTAAAATGACACCTGATGTGCTTGACAAGGCGGGAAAAAAGTTGTTTGAAAAGGCTGTAGATTGTGATTGCGGTGCAAGATTCACCGGTGCAGGCGGTGGCGGCTGTCTCTGGGCAGTTGGAGAGGTACAGGATATTGAAATCTTAACCCCCTTCTGGCAGGACATACTCGAGGCTGTTAAGGATGCAAAAATTCTTGACACAAAAATTGAGAATAAAGGTATTATAATAGTTTAATCAAAAAATTTTATTGAAAAAGTGGAGTAAAATGAATTTTCAAGATGTAATTTTAAACCTGAACAATTTCTGGGCGGAAAAGGGTTGTGTTCTCATACAATCCTATGACATGGAAGTGGGGGCCGGCACCTTTCATCCTGCCACACTCTTAAAGGCGCTTGGGCCCGAACCATGGAAGGTTGCTTATGTACAGCCATCAAGACGACCGACCGACGGCCGCTATGGTGAAAATCCAAACAGGCTTCAGCATTATTATCAATACCAGGTGATCTTAAAACCGTCTCCGGCTGATGTTCAACAATTATACCTGGATTCCATGAAAACCCTTGGTGTTGATCCCCTTGAACATGACATCCGTTTTGTTGAAGATGATTGGGAATCGCCGACTCTTGGTGCGTCAGGACTTGGATGGGAAGTCTGGCTGGACGGCATGGAAGTCACCCAGTTTACGTATTTCCAGATGACAGGAAGTGTGGAAGTCAACCCTGTCCCTGTTGAACTGACTTATGGCCTGGAGCGTATCTGCATGTATCTACAGGGTGTGGATAATGTATTCGATCTAAAGTGGAACGATACCATCACCTACAGGGATGTCTATCACCGGCAGGAAGTGGAACAGTCCACCTATAATTTTGAAATTGCCGATGTGGATATGTTGTTTGACCTGTTTAAAAAATACGAGGCAGAGGCGCATCGGATCGTCAAAGAAGGGCTTGTCATCCCCGCCTATGAATATGGTTTAAAGTGCTCCCATACGTTTAATCTCCTGGATGCACGAGGTGCCATCAGCGTGACCGAAAGAACAGGATATATTAAACGTATCAGGGATATTGCAAGGGCATGTTCCAAGACGTATCTCATCCAGAGAGAAGAAATGGGACATCCGTTGTTGAAGAAGGGAGGGACAATTTAAAATGAAACCACTTTTAATTGAAATAGGGACAGAAGAAATTCCTGCCGGTTATATTATTCCTGCTTTAAATGCCTTTAAGGAGAAAATCCTTGCATCCCTGGATAAAGCGAGAATTGATCATGGCGATGCCCGGATATTTGGGACGCCCAGACGTCTTGCATTAATGGTGGAAGATGTTGCAGATATGCAGAATCCGAAAACCTCAACCATCACAGGCCCGCCCGAAAGAGTAGGGTTTGACGAGAACGGCAATCCAACCATTGCCGCAGAGAAATTTGCCGTCAAGGCAGGCGTGACCATTGATCAAATTCAGGTTGAAGACATAAAAAAGGGACGGTACCTGACCGCAGTCATCGAAGAGAAGTGCGAGTCCACAGTCTCTATCCTTGAAAGTCTTCTTGAAAAAGAAATTTTATCCATTCCGTTTCCCAAAACCATGAGATGGGGAAGCCTTCCCATAAATTTTGCCCGACCCATTATTTCTCTGGTGGGGCTTTTGGGGGGGAAAATTCTTGATTTTAAAGTGGGCCATATAAAATCCTCTTCTTATATTCTGGGACATCAGTTCATGCATCCCGGGAAACATAAGATTGAATCGGCAGATAAATATATTGAGATTGCTGAATCAGCCGGTGTTATTCCTGATATCGGGAAAAGAAAGGCCATTTTGACAAAGGCCATTGAAACCTGCGCAAAAGAACATCATTCACAGATTCTTGAAGATGATGAGCTGATCAATATTGTAACAAATCTTGTGGAATCCCCCTTTCCTGTTGTGGGTAAATTTGATGATGAGTTCCTTGAAGTGCCGGATGAAGTTCTGATCACCGCCATGAGAGAACATCAGAAATATTTTGCTCTGGTGGATGAAAAGAGTAAGTTGAAACCCTTGTTCATCGCGGTTAACAATACTCGGGCAAAGGATATGGCGCTTGTGGCAAGAGGGCATGAAAAAGTATTAAGGGCCCGGTTGTCCGACGCAAAATTTTTCTATGAAGTGGATCTTCAATCTTCTTTGGATGAGTTTGCCCTTAAACTTAAAAAAGTCACCTTTCAGGAAAAATTGGGAACGGTTTATGAAAAAACGCTGCGGATTGGAAAATTGGGTGAATATCTTGTAGCAGCCTCATCCTATGATGATAAAGAAATTTTGATGCAAAATGTTACAAGGGCGGCGCAAATTTGCAAGGCAGACCTTGTCAGCCAGGTGGTGATTGAATTTACAAAACTTCAGGGCGTTATCGGCAGGGCCTATGCACTAAAATCAGAAGAAAAAGAAGATGTTGCCTTCGCCATTGAACAGCACTACAGACCTGTCTATTCCGGTGGTAACCTGCCGGAAAATCCCACAGCGTGTCTTTTGGCCATTGCAGATAAGATGGATACCATTTGTGGATGTTTTTCAGTTGGACTCATTCCAACCGGTGGTGCAGATCCTTATGCGCTGCGACGACAGGGGATTGGTATCATTCAGATCATGCTGGCAGAAAATCTGATTTTTTCTTTAACCGCCATGATTGATAAAGGGCTTGATGCATATAGTGATGATGCGGCCAAAAAAGAAGAGATATCTTTGAAAATTATAGAATTTCTTAAGAATAGAATGATCAATATTTTAACCGATACGGGCTTTTCAAAAGGAGCGGTTAATTCAGCTCTCTGGGCATCTTTTGATAATATCCCGGATGTTGTTTTAAGGGTTAAAGCACTGGATTCTTTAAGAAAAGAACCGGATTTTGAACCACTTTCAATTACGTTTAAACGGGTTGAAAATATTATTAAAAAAGCAAAAGTAAAAGAAGGCCTGTCTGTGGATGAAAGCCTTTTTGAAGATCCTTCGGAAAAGGAACTATTCAGTGCTGTCAATGAGGTCCGTCAAATCGTAGAAGGTTTGATTCAAGAAGGAAATTATAATAAAGCACTCTCGCATATTGCCACTTTAAGACCCAAAGTGGACACTTTTTTTGATGATGTCATGGTAATGGCAGAGGATCCAAAGTTAAGACAAAACAGAATCGCTTTGTTATCATCCGTGTCAGGACTGTTTAAAAATATTGCAGATTTTTCTATGTTATAGACTATAAAATTTATTGTGGAGGGAAGAGATATGGCAGGATATGATCCTGAAAAGGATAAAAAATTAAAAGAATGGAAAAACGAAGAAACAGGCCTTCTTATTTCGATTCATCAATATGGAGAGGGTGAACCAAAAGTTCAGGTGGGACCCAGGATTTTAAAAAAGAAAGATGGAACAGACAGGGCACCTTCAAAAGCCGGCAGGCTTTCCATTGAAGACATTGCATGGGTTTATGATATTATTGATGAGGTAAAGGATGAACTATCCGACCTGGTCGGACCTGAATAATGACGCTATCGTGCCTCCTCTGGGGGCACGACGAGCGCCTGATATTGGTTCTGTCGCTGTGATGGTAAGTTGTGAACCCGATATTAATTTTATAAAATCAACTGCTGTAAGCCCTGAGGTTTCCCCTTTTTTTATGAGTACCCTTATGACACCGGATGTGTGTGATAAGGGGTTTTGTGTTGCCGGACCCTTTATCGGTGCTCCTTATGCTGTAATGCTGTTAGAGTCTTTAATTGCTAAAGGGGCTGATAAAATTATTGTCATTGGCTGGTGTGGGGTTGTGACGGATCAGTTTGAGGTAGGAGATATACTGCTTCCGTATAAAGCCATTGTGGATGAGGGAACATCCTGTAATTATAAAGTTTTGGACAGAAAAATTCCCAGTTCAACTCCTGATTTAAATTTAACGGACCACTTGGCAGATCACTTGACGGAGAGGGAAATTGGTTTTCAAAAAGCAACCATTTGGACCACGGATGCCATTTACAGGGAGACGGAAAATAAAGTGGCGTATTTCAGGAAACTTGGGGCCCAGGCGGTTGAAATGGAATGCTCAGCCCTTTTTTCCGTTGCTGCTTATCGAAAAGTAAACATTGCAGGCGTCCTTGTCGTGTCTGACAGTGTGGCATCAAAAGACTGGGATCACGGGTTCAGGAAAAAACGCTTTAAACTGGCACGGCAGAATGTATGTGAATCTGTGATGGCCTTTGCTGAAAAATTGTGTGAAAATGAATGACCCAAATACAGACCGGATAAAAAAAGAAGCTATAAGACTTCAAAAGGAATTGACAGGGCACAGCTATCGCTATCATGTTCTAGATGATCCTGTGATCTCAGATGTTGAGTATGACATGATGCTCAAACGGCTCATTGAAATAGAAGAAGAATTTCCCCAATTTTCAACTTCGGATTCGCCGACAAAAAGAGTGGGAGCACCGCCTTTAAGTGGATTTAAACAAGCGGTTCATTCAATTCCCATGTTAAGTCTTGATAATGCTTTCAACGATCAGGATGTTTTGGATTTTCACAAGAGAGCCATTAAAAATTTAAATCAAGAGGACATCATATATACGGTTGAACCCAAGCTGGACGGGGTTGCGGTTGAATTAAAATATGAAAACGGAACACTTGTACAGGCAACCACCCGGGGGGACGGTGTCACAGGCGAAGTCATCACCCAAAATGTCCGGACCATTCGGTCTGTTCCCTTAAAATTACATGAAGGAAAAATGAGAGCGCCTTCCCTGCTTGAAGTCAGGGGAGAGATCATCATCAAACGGGCTGATTTCGATCAGTTGAACACCGGTCGTCTTGAACAGGGTAAAAACGTTTTTGCCAACCCGAGAAATGCCGCAGCCGGCTCTTTGCGCCAATTGGATTCTAAAATAACAGCCTCCCGTCCCCTTGATATTTTTGTTTATGGTACAGGTCTTGTACAGGGGATTTCTTTTCAAAGCCAGTCTTTGACACTTGATACACTCAAAGATTTTGGGTTTCCGGTGAATTCGCATATAAAGTCAGGTCTGACCATAGACGGGATTTTAAAATTTTATAAGGAACTTGAAACGCTGAGGGATAGCCTTGCCTATGAAATTGACGGCATGGTGATCAAGGTCGATGATATTTCTCTTCAGCAGCAATTGGGTGAAAAAATCAAAAGTCCGAGATGGGCCATTGCCTATAAATTCCCTGCCATGCAGAAGACCACAACCATAAAAGACATTGTTGTTCAGGTGGGTCGGACAGGAGCGCTCACCCCCGTTGCCATACTGGAACCCGTCAATATTGGGGGTGCCATGGTTTCAAGAGCCACTTTACACAATGAAGATGAAATAAAAAGAAAAGATATTCGTATGGGTGACAAGGTCCTTGTGGTGAGGGCAGGGGATGTCATCCCCAAAGTGGTGAAAATTATTGAATCAGAACGAAAGGGGAATGAAGTTCCTTTTAAAATGCCGGTCCATTGTCCGGTCTGCCAGAGTAAAATCGAAAAAACCAAACTGGATAAGTCCTATATTAATAAGTGTGTCAATGCATCCTGCCAGGCCCAGTTAAAAGAGAGGATCAGGCATTTTGTTTCAAAAAAAGCGTTTGACATAGATGGGTTTGGGAAAAAGAGTGTTGTTCAACTGGTGGATGAAGGCATGCTCAAATCGTTTGCAGATATTTTTTCTTTGGAAAAAGAGAAATTGGCTTGTCTTGACCGGATGGCTCAAAAATCTGCAACCAACCTGGTGCAGTCAGTAGAAGAATCAAAAAAAATTTCTTTAAGGCGCTTTATTTATGCACTGGGGATTGATCATACAGGAGAAAGGGCAGCCAAACTGATCTCAGAACAATTTTCTACTCTCAATGATATCATGGAAACATCTGAAGAAGTTTTAGAAGAGATCAAGGGAATCGGTCCGGAAACTGCATCGGCGGTTTGTCAATTTTTTTCTAACGTCGAAAACAAGGCAATTATTGAAAATATCATCCTTTCCGGTGTTATCATTACCAATGACCAGCCGGTCATTGCCGAATCTCAGGATAATCCGTTTAACAACAAACGAATTGTGCTGACCGGCACATTGCAGAGTATGCCTCGAACCGAGGCCAAAAAACAACTTGAAAGGCTTGGCGCCAGTATTACGCCAAGCATCAGCTCAAAAACCGACTTTCTTATTGCGGGTGAAAAGGCAGGATCAAAGCTTGCAAAGGCGCAAAAGCTTGGTGTTACAATACTGGACGAAACCCGGTTTGCAGCGCTACTTGAAAAATTTGTATAAGGAAAAATATTGCCGGAGAAAAAGATGAATACAAAAGAATGGGAAAAAATTCCCAATGTGGATATGAATTGTTTTGGGTGCGGTTCTGAAAATCATCATGGGCTTAAGATGACCTTTGAAGCCAATGGGGAAAAACTTCGATCCATTGTTACTGTGCCGGATCATTTAAGAGGGTGGAGCAATATTGTCCATGGCGGTGTATTGTCCACCATATGTGATGAAATTATGGGGTGGGCCGCCATCTATCTTTCAAAACGGTTTATCCTGACAAAAACCATGAAGATCTCTTTTTTAAAGCCGGTTACCATTGGGTCAAGGCTTGAGATTATTGGATATATTAAAGAACGGGTGGATGAAAGGAATGCCATCATGGCTGGAGAAATTTACAATGAAAAAGGTCGGCTGTGTGCAACGAGCACAGGTGAATTTGCTCTTTTTACATCAGATGCTTTTAAAAAGCTTAATATCGTACCCAATGCATTTCTTGATAAAATGACAAGCGTGTTTGACAAACGTTAAATGGTTTAATTCAAGCATCAATCATTATTAAAGCCGATGTTTAATCCAAATCCGATAAAAATCATACCGGAAAATTTCTGTAATAAGGTGCCCGCTATTTTGTTATGTCTTAATGTGTTTGTCATTAATGCAGCAGTTAATGACAGAAAAAGACACCAGATCGTTCCGGTTACAAGGAACGTACCCCCTAAAATGAGAAAAGGTATGGGCCCGTTTACATGATTTGGATTAATAAACTGAGGTAAAAAAGAGAGAAAAAACAACCCTACCTTAGGGTTTAAAACATTGGTGAGCACCCCTTGTTTGTATATTTTTATTAGACTCATAGCTTCATAAACCGATGGGGAGGTTTTAAGTGCGCTGTTTTTCCCCAACAGCATTTTTAACCCCAGATAAATCAGATAGAATGCTCCGGCCCATTTAACCAGCATAAAAATAAACGCAGAGCGTGATAAAATCAGAGACAATCCAAAGGCTGCACAAAGGACATGGACAAGACAACCGGACATAATCCCGGCAACGGATACCAGCCCTGCATTTTTTCCATGAGAAACGCTTCGGGTCAGTATATACATGGTATCAACACCCGGTGTCAGGTTGAGAATAATTGCGGCAAGAATGAATCCCGGGTAATTTTCGATCCCAAACATTGTTATACGTAATCCTTATGATGATTTAATCAAATAATGCATTAATAAAGAGGGTTGAATCGAACGCTTGAAGATCTTCAATTTTTTCTCCCACACCAATATATTTTATCGGCAGGTCCATGGTGCTTGCGATAGCAGCAACAATACCGCCTTTTGCAGTTCCGTCAAGTTTTGTCAACGCAATCTGGGTTAGTCCAACAGCTTCATTAAACAGGGTTGCCTGGGAAATTGCATTTTGTCCGGTGGTTGCATCTAAAACCATTAATACCTCATGGGGAGCACCCGGCAGCTTTTTATTAATAGAGCGCTTTATTTTTTTCAGTTCTTCCATTAGATTCTTTTGTGTATGAAGCCTTCCGGCCGTATCAATTAAGACAATATCAATATCCCTGGCAAGAGATGCCTCAACAGAATCATAGGCAACGGCTGCCGGGTCAGCGCCTTCTTTATGTTTGACAATAGAGGCACGGGATCGATTCGCCCATATTTCGACTTGTTCAATGGCGGCTGCTCTGAAGGTGTCTGCTGCGGCAATGAGTACTTTTTTCCCCTGGGATGTGAACTTCATGGCAAGCTTCCCCAAAGTCGTGGTTTTGCCGGTTCCATTGACACCAACCACCATTATAACATGGGGTTTTGTAATCGATTTTTCTTTTTCGGCATCATTCTTTTTTGGGAACAGTCCGATCAATTCTTCTTTTAACACCTGTTTGAGTTCATCTGCAGTGGAAAGTTTTTTGGCTTTTTTCTTTATTCTTTCCATCATTTCCATAGTGACATCAATTCCAAGATCTGATGTCACCAAAAGTTCTTCCAATTCTTCAAAAAGCGCTTCATCAATCGCTTTGCTGGAAACAAAAAGCTCATTGATATCAGTGGTTAATACCTGCCTTGTTTTTGACAGCCCGTTTTTCAGCCTTGAAAAGATCCCGGTTCTCTGTTCTTTTTTTTCAGAGTGCTTTTTTTTAAATATATTAAACCCCAATTTTGTGGACTCCTTGAATTCTATTATTTTGTATGGTCTTTACCATTTTTCTTGAATCAGAATCAAGGCGTGTGGAGGATAATTTGAACGAAAGATTGACTCAAGTCGTAATGTATCATAAATATCCCTATTAATTTTAATTATTGAGAAACAAATATGATACAAAAAATTAAAAAACAATGGTTTTTACTCAGTCTTATTTCCATTTTTGTGGTGGTCATCTTAGACGCGTCAAACAGTCTGGCAAAAATCGGGATTGTTCTAAAAGATAACCATGGTCCGGGGATCTTGATATTTTTAATTTTTATTATTTCAGGTCTTTTGATAGAAAGTGATCAGATAGGAGCAGGAATTAAAGATGTTAAATCAACGCTTTTAGCATTGACCGTCATTGTTCTTTTTTCACCCATCGCCGCCGGACTGCTTTGCCTTCTCCCACTTGAAACCGGAGTAGTCATTGGCCTTTTTATCGTGGCGGTAATGCCCACAACATTGTCTTCCGGAATTGTGATGACAGGTATTGCAGGCGGTAACATGGCCCATGCCCTTTTTGTAACAATTTTATCGAATTTTGTCAGTATATTTTCTATCCCTGTCATACTTTCCATCCTTTTGTCATTCCAAAACATGGAAAAAGAACTGGTTATTGATCAGGGTGCCATTACCACTAAATTGTTTCTGCTTGTCCTTTTCCCTCTGTTGATCGGGATATGGGCAAAGGCTAAAATTTTTAAAGAAAATTATTTAGAAAAATTCAAATTACAGGTCATTAACCAGTGGATGATTATCGGGATCGTTTTTATTTCCCTTTCAGGGGCAAAACAGACACTTTTGGGAGAAGGGGCGGCATTTTTTTATATCGTTCTTCTTGTCAGCGCTTTCCATTTAATGCTTTTGGGGTTTTCTTTTTTATTGGTAAAATTTTTTGATATAAAAAAAGGATGCCGGGAAAGTATTATTTTTATGGGGTCTCAGAAGACTCTGGCCTTAGCAGTTGTGATACAGGTATCCTATTTTGGCGAATTTGGGATTGCTTTACTTGTTTGCGTTATTCATCATATTGTGCATTTAATGATGGATGGATACTTGAGCGTAAAAATGAACCAATGAATAACAGGAGTGGACATGGAGCATCAGAGGTATAACTCACTTGAATTTTTATTAAATCACCCGAAAACAGAGCATGTGATTTCGGATGTAAATACGGAAACCATTGAAAGGCGATCATTTTCTCCAAAGAAAATTAAGATTTTTTCATCAAAGTATACCACCATAGAAGAGTGTCCGGAACATAAATTCGGCAATACTAAGGAAGCGGGAAAACAGCTTCCCGATATTGTTAAAAATAATGTTCAAAGGCTTGTCCCTTGGGATGGCAAGGATGAAAGTGTCAAGCGGACATTTTCGATGTGCCGGAATATCGGGGTTGTTTTTTCAGGAGGGCCGGCGCCTGGTGGGCATAATGTAATTGCCGGGCTGTATGATGAAGTAAAAAAATATAATTCAGACTCCAAAGTGTTTGGATTCCTTATGGGACCGGATGGGTTACTTGAATCAAAATATGTTGAAATCACCCGAAGCCTTGTGGATGCATATCGGAATATGGGCGGATTCTCCATGATTAAAACCGGGAGAACTAAAATTAATTCCCCTGATAAAATGGAATTATCGTTGAAAACCTGTAGGGATCTTAACCTGGATGCCCTGGTAGTGATTGGCGGGGATGATTCAAATACCAATGCTGCCTTTCTTGCTCAGAAGTTTAAACGTGACGGTATCAAGGTCATTGGTGTCCCTAAAACCATTGATGGAGATATACAGGTAAAAACGGATGATAATGAGACACTCTGCGCCATATCATTTGGGTTCCATACGGCTGCAAGGGCATTCTCGCAGAATATCAGTAATCTCACAACCGATGCCAGTTCAGATGTTAAATACTGGCATATTTGTAAAGTCATG
>Ga0190329_1000457_pt1 | contig 12019 bp, 10 predicted proteins | sample 48720423_MG_FD_161655 | JGI IMG/M metagenome (GOLD analysis project Ga0190329, IMG submission 161655) | Hydrothermal vent sediment bacterial communities from Southern Trench, Guaymas Basin, Mexico - 4872-04-2-3_MG | ecosystem: Environmental > Aquatic > Marine > Hydrothermal vents > Sediment ... | reverse complement strand
CAGAATCTAGTAAAATATGGGCAACTTCTGCCATTCTTCTAACATGTTCCTCTCTGTTAACAGTTTTTGGATCTTCTTGATTATGTATATCTGAATCAACTCCGTGTATAACATTACCAATTCCAAGATAGTAAACAAATTTACCATCGTTGAATAATCTTCTTTCAAGTGATCTTGCAATGTCTTTCCTTCCTTCTCCTTCTTTACCAGTAATTAAGAGTAATATGGATTTTTGAGAATATTTTTCTGCACGTTCCTCTCTGTTTATACTACTTTTAATCCATTTATAATTTCTTAAGAATACCCTTTCTCTTAAATTAGATTGTTCATCTGGAATATTTTCAACAATTATACCTCCACCTGAAATTTCATAATTATCAACAATTACAAATCTTGAAGTTTGTTGAATTTCATGTGAAAGGTCAAATGCAATTGGTTTTTCTGTTTTTATTATCACTTCAGCTACATCATGCCTGTCTATTCTATTCTTATCTATACTATTTAATGTAGAAGCATCTAAAACCATATTAATTTTATCTACTTTACATCTTACCTTTGCTGTACCAAGTTTTAACCAATATTCTTTTCCTTTAACCATAGCATCTCTACCAAGCCAGAATAAGTTTGCTTTGAATTTTTTTGAAGTATAAGGTTTTTTCTCGCCGTTTTTTGTAGCTATTTCTCCTCTTGTGACATATATTTGTTCTTCCAAAGTAAAGCCACAATGTTGTCCAGCAGTTTTTTCAGTTTGAGGCGGTTTGTTAAATTCTTCTATTGTTTTAACTCTTGTTTTTTTACCTGATGGGTAAAAGATAACTTCATCACCAACTTTAATTTTACCAGTTTCAATTGTACCTGCAACTATTCTTCTGTTATCACCACTCTTAGTAAATTTGTAAACCCCCTGTACAGGCATTCTAAATGGTTTATCTTCTGGGATTTTTTCTGGTTCAAACATATCTAAAATTTCTAATACTGTTGGTCCAGAATACCAAGGCATATTTTTTGATGAAAAAGCAATATTATCACCTTGGAATCCTGATACTGGTAGAAATGCTTTCGGTGTAACTTGTATATTTTTCAAAAATTCAGAATATTCTTTAACTATTTTTTCATACCTTTTCTTATCGTACCCTATTAAATCCATTTTATTAACAAGTACAGCAATTTGTTTTATTCCAAGCATTGAAACTAAATATCCATGTCTTTTTGAATTTTCTTTTACACCTTCAGATGCATCAATAACAAGTAGAGCGGCTTCCGCATGAGATGCACCTGTAACCATATTTTTAAGAAATTCAATGTGGCCTGGTGCATCTATAATTATGTATTTTCTCTTTTTTGTTTTGAAAAAAACTCTTGCTGCATCTATTGTAATACCTTGTGCTTGTTCATCTTTTAAAGCATCAATTAGAAATGCATATTCAAATGGTTTTGAATTTCGTCTACAATTTTCTTTTACTTGTTCAAGTTTTCCTTCTGGTAAAGAATCTGTATCAGCAAGTAGTCTTCCAACAATCGTACTTTTCCCATGATCAACATGTCCTACAAAAACTATACTCATATCTTGTTTATCCATTTTAATCCCCCTTTTTATTACATATATCCTTCTTTTCTTAATTCTTCAAGTCCTCCGCCATCTTCTTTATCCTGGGCTCTTCCAGAACGCTCTGCAATGTTTTTTAATTTTCCACTTTCAAGTTCAAAAATTATATCGTCCAATGTTTTTGCATCAGAATCAATTGGGAATGTGCAGGGATAGCAACCAAGAGATCTAAATCTTTTACCATCGCCTCTATCAAAATACATTGGAATAACTGGAATGTTTTCGCGCTTAATATATTTCCAAATATCAAGTTCTGTCCAATCGAGTAATGGATGAATTCTAACATGTGTACCAGGTGCAAAGTCAGTTTTATAATGATTCCAGAATTCAGGTGGTTGATCTGCTATATTCCAAAGATTTTCTTGATCGCGAGGCGAAAAATATCTTTCCTTTGATCTGGAACCTTCTTCATCTGCTCTAACACCTACAATAACACCTGTAAAAGGCTCTCTATTTGGATCTGGTTCATATTTTCCCGTTGCATGATTCAACCTATATCTTGTCCATGTGCCATCTAGTGTATGTTTTAATGCTTCTGTTTTTAGTCTCCTACAACATTCGAGATGAGTAGCATTACCATCAGGAAATGTTTGTTTTAACCTTAAAGCATCAGTATTTTGACCGTAAATCATATCGAGATTCCATTCCATAGCAAGTTTATCTCTATACTTAATCATTTCGGGATATTTATATCCAGTATCAATATGAACAAGTGGAAAAGGAACATGTCCAAAAAAAGCTTTTCTTGCAAGCCAGAGAAGAACAGTACTATCTTTTCCAATTGACCAAAGCATGCAAAGATTTTTAAAGTTTGCATATGCCTCTCTTAAAATATGAACACTTATTGCTTCAAGTCTGTCTAGTCTATCCATTTTTCCCCTCCTAACTTATTATAGTTACCTTTACTATATATTTTTTCGACATTTCCTCAAGTATATGTTTTACAATATTCCAGTAAGGATTATAACCTTTGGATAGTGGGATAATGATTTCTTTTATTTTTTCATAAATTATTTTTTCTTCAAGTAGTTTTTTTATATTTCCGTCAAATTCTTTTAGTACAATATCTGACTTTATACTCTTTGCAAATTTTGCCCATATTTTTCTTAAATTCTTTAAATTATTAATCAATACATTTTTAAGAGTATCAACTGTTGAAGCACCAAGCCAACCATTACTAATTAAAATCTCTGCAGCAAGCGAGATAATATTTTCGTCTATAACCAGATAAAATATCGGATTTTCATAATTTTCTATAATTTTTTTCAATATTTTTTTGTCTTTTTTCATGTCAAAAATTAAAACAATAACATCTTCATTTTGCACTTTAAACACCTCTTAATATAATAATGGCCAATAAAGTAAATAGACTAAAATAGTCATTGCTATGGCAGAAAGGTTTAATAAAACGCCAAATTTAAATGTATCTTTCATTGAGATATAATTTGTTGATGACATTATTGCAATAGCAGGTGTACTCATTGGCATTGTAAAAGCACTTCCTGCTGACATAACTACACTTAGAACTAATAGTTCGGGCTTTATATTAGCAGTGATTCCAGTAGATAATACAACAGGTAAAATTAATGCCACAACAGCTGTATTACTCATAAATTCTGTAAGAAGTGTTGAAACAAATATAATTATAATCACAAAAAGTATAGGATTTGATATATTTAATTTGCTCATAAGCCAATTTGTAACACCAGTATCTGCTAAAGCACTTCCAAGAACAATAGCTCCTCCGTACATTAATACTACACCCCAATTAACGTCTTTTTCAACTTCATTCCAAGATGTTAAGTTGAAGACGAATAAGATAATAACTGACGCAATTGCAATATTTGCAATTCCCAAACTTGTTCCAAAAAAAATCCAGGCAAATATGGTAATGGTTATAATTAAAGATATGTATTTTTCTCTTTTAGTAAGTTTACCTAATTCCTCATTTTTAATTTTTAATATTTTAAGTCCTTTCGATATATCTATTGTTTTTGGAGTAAGCTTTATAAGTATAATTGTAGAAATTAAGATAAGACCAGTAACCACAGGAAAAGATGACAAAATCCATTTGGAAAATGATATTTCTCTCCCTGTAAAATTTTTTAACATTTCTATTCCTAAGGGTGCTCTAGCTCCGCCAAGAAAGCTTGTATTTGAACCAATAATAGCACCCCACATAGGTGCAAGTGCTAAAAATTTTAGATAGTTTTCAGAATTTTCTTGTTCACACAGTGAAGAACCAATTTCTAAAACAATAGGCATCAATATCGCTGCAACGGCATGTCCTGAAGTAAACACTGAAAAAAACGCTGCTAAATATAATAAACTTAATATAAGAGATAGAGGTGTTTTACCAAAATATTTCAAAAATCTAAGTGCAATTCTTCTACTCAAACCACTTCTATTCATTGCTGATGCAATTATCAAAGAACCAAGTATAAAAAACACAGCGGTGTTACCAAATTTCGAATATACAGAAGATGTACTCATAATTCCTAGTAATGGAAAAGCAATTATACCTAGTAAACTTGTAATCATTAAAGGAACAAATCTTGTAGCCCACCACAGGAGAGAAACAAGAAATATTGAGAGAGCCTTATATGCTTCTCTACTTAAACCTTGTGGTGGTTGAGTTATAAAAGGTAATAAAAATAAAAGTATAGATACTAAAAAGATGATTTTTCTTTTCAAAATATCACCTTATTAACTTCTTCTCTTTCAGGTAATTTATAACTTTATCTACCGATTCTTTTAATGTTTCTTTTTCTGTATTTAAAATTATTTCAGGTTTCTCAGGCTCTTCGTAAGGCGAAGAAATACCAGTGAAATCTTTAATTATCCCTTCCCTTGCTTTTTTGTATAAACCTTTTACATCTCTTGTTTCGCAAGTTTCCAGTGAACATTTAACATATATTTCAATAAATCTTCCTTCGGGGATTAGTTTTCTAGCATTATTTCTATCTTCTTTAAAGGGGGATATGAAAGTAACCAAAGTAATTATTCCGGCATCTTGAAATAATTTGGTAACTTCTGATATTCTTCTTATATTTTCTTTTCTATCCTTCTTTGAAAACCCCAAGTCGCTGTTAAGACCATGCCTTATATTATCACCATCTAGAAGATAGGTTGCATATCCCATTGAATTTAGAATATATTCCACTTCATTTGCTATAGTAGATTTACCAGAACCTGAAAGACCAGTAAACCATAATACTAATCCTTTTTGGTTTAATACTCTTTCTCTATCTTCTCTTTTTATTTTTGTATGTTGCCATTTTACGTTTGGAGATTTTTGTTGCACATTATTCCCCCCATTAATCTAAATAGCCTAAATTTCTAAGTCTTTTTTTAACTACTTCTAATTCTTCTTCAGTTAATTCATCAATATTTTCTTTTGCATTTTGAAGTTCCTCTGCTGAAACTAAGTCTCTTAATACATAAATTACAAATTCAGTTACACTACTATATCCAGTTCCCTCAATTATTTTTTGGAGCTTTTCATATAGTTTTCTTGGAATTTTTATATTTACCCTATCTGACATTTTCTCACCTCTCAATAAACATAGGCTCCAATTAGAGCCTATGTTTATTATAACTATTTTAAATTTTTTTGTCAAGTTACTTAAAATAATTTAAACTTTATTCCTTATCTTTCTTATAAGTGCTTTCAACAATTCCAAATCATCTTTATCCCATCTTAAAATCGTTTGGATTAAAACAAAAACCGAATAGGATATTATTAACATTAATCCTACAAAAAATATATTGAAAGAATTATAAAGATTTTTAATAACAAAAATTACTATAACAGTCAATATACCGGAAATAATGGGCTTTATGATTTTTCTGTCATATGGTTGTATTTTCAACAAGAAATATACTTCTATGCTTTTTAATATATTAATAGAAGTAATTGCAGTAGTTCCAGCAATTGCGGAACCTACGATTCCCAATTTGGGAATTAAAATAATGTTTAATGAGATATTCAAGGTTGCTATCAAAATTCCATTTATTAATGAAAATTTTTGATATTTTGTCATTGCAAGCATTAATCCGTTAGGTCCAACAACTGCATTAGCAAATTGACCCAGAGCTAGAAAAACTAGAACAATATAACCATTTATATATTCTTTTCCAAAAAAATTGAGTATTTCTTTTGAGTACATAGTAAGCCAAATTGTTAAAGGTGTTGTAAATATTATAATTAATCTGATTATTGTTGAATAAAGTTTTTTTAAATCTTCAAATTTATTTGTATGAAATAGTTCAGAAATTACAGCTGCAAAAACAGAATTAATACTTGTTAGAAAAAAAGTGGAAAGTGTTGCTATTGTATTACTAATAGAGTAAATAGCGACCTTTGACGATTCAAGGTACATTCCGGAAATGGTGATGTTTACTTGGTTAAGAAGGAAAGAAGTAACTCCGACGAAGAACATCGTTAGAGAATATTTGAAAACGTCTTTCAGTTCAGAAAATTTTGGTTTTACTGAAAAATCAATCAGTTTTGTCTTGTAAAATTCATAGAATAAAATAATCATGATAATTAAATTGGACATTATTGTAGAGATTATAGCTCCAAATAACCTAAAACCTAAATAATATAATCCTATAAATAAACCTATTCTTATTATTCTTTCATTTAAATCTTTATGAAAGGAAAATTTTGATGGTTTTTTAATTCCTCTAAACAATCCTGAAAACAAACTTAAAAAAGAGTTGATGATTAAAATCAATCCAAAATAAGGTAATAATTTTTCGAGTTCAGGTTTATTAAAAATTTTTATCGAAATTGTATTTTTAAATATTATCAAAACAAAAAAGGCTAATACACTTGTAAGTGAAACTATTAAAAAACCAGCATTTATAATGGATTTAGACTTATTATATTCTTTTTTTCCAAGAAATTCCCCTAAAAAACGGGGCATTGCTGAAGGCATTCCAAAGGTAGTAAATATTATAGCCATACTTACCAGGTTAAATCCTAAAGCGTACAGACCATAATTATTCGAGCCCAATAATCTTGCAAATAAAGCTTGAAGAAAAAAGGAAAGAATGTATGAAATTACTCTTATAGAAAATGTTAAGCCTGATTGTTTTGCCGTGATTTTTAAATATTTTTTATAATCGTTGCTCAACTCTCTCTCTCCTTTTTTTTACAATAGTTTGAAGATGAAATCTTTAATTTCCTTAAAATTAATTTCCATACCAAGTTCTATGTCGGGTTTATTTTTACCATGGAAATCAGAACCAGCTGTTATTAATAAATCAAATTTTTTAGCTAATGTTTCATATTCTTCAATCATTCTTGGGGTATGTTTGGAATAATACACTTCTATTCCATCTAATCCATGAGATTTTAACTTTTTAACTAATTTTTCCAAATTTTCTCCTTCTAAACCAGTCTGGTAAGGATGTGCTAAAATGGCTACCCCACCTGCATTATGAATTAACTCAATAGCTTTTTCAGGTTCTAATCTTTTTTTATCTAAATATAATGGTCCACCTTTTTTAAGATATTTATCAAATGCTTCTTGATATGTTTTAACATAACCTTTCTTTACCATAAGATTTGCAAAATGAGGTCTACCAATTAGTTCACCCTTTGCTTCTTCAACTAATTCATTTATTGAGATATTAAAACCGAATTTTTGCATCTTTTCAATCATCATGTAATTTCTACTTTTTCTATATTCTTGAAGCATTTTAAGAGTGTTATTTAATTCATAATCATCAATGTTAATTTTATAACCTAATATATGTAGAGTTTTAGGGAACTCTGCACTAATTTCTATTCCAGGTACGAATAAAATTTCAGGTGGAATATTTTCAATTGATTTTATTCCATCTAAACAATCATGATCGGTAATAGATAAGATTTCAATTTTTCTGTTTTTTGCTAAATTTAAGAGAGTATTTGGTGTATATGTGCCATCAGAACCCGTTGTATGAGTGTGAAAATCTACTAACATTTCTAACTCCCTTCTTTAAACTATTTTCATTTATTATTTTACCATTATTTGTAAAAATAGTGTAAAATAGTTACGAAGTTTTATAAACTATTTTCATATTATGGAGTGATTTTATGAACGTTCTTATAATAACAATAGATACTTTAAGATACGATTATATTGGTTATGCAAATAACTATAAAAATAGTTTGACTCCGAACATTGATGAATTTTCAAAAGAGGGTTTAATTTATCATCATGTCTTTAGTTCAGGGACTAGTACACCATTTGCATTTCCTGGAATTTTGTCTTCTATTTATTCTTCTCAAACTAAAACTCCTGGAATTTTTAGTTCTTATTTAACGTTTTCAGAATATCTAAGAAACAAAGGATATTTTACGATAGGATTTAACGGTGGAAATATTTATGTTTCAAATATTTATGGATATGATCGTGGAATGGATTATTTAGAAAAACATTATGTCTTAAATACTAAATTCAAAAAAAACTCATTTCTAAGAAATTTAGTAAAGAGGTCCTTAAAATTTCTGGGGCTAAAAGAATTTATTATCAAAATGTTAGAGACTAAAAATACTTTTAAAAAAGTTCTATGGAATAATCCATTGATTTATAGGGCTCAAGATCAAATAACTGATTTTGTAAAAATTCTTAAAGAGAATAGAAAAAGAAAATTTTTTGCGTTTATCAATTTCATGGAAGTTCATGGTCCATACCTGGGATTATGGGAGACAAATTTTAAAGAAAGGATATTTATGGAAAAGTTATTAAGAAAAAAGATGTATTCAAATGATGAAAAAATGTGTGATTATTTGAAATTTTTTTATACACGAGGAATAAAAATGGTAGATCAACAAATATCAATCCTTTTAAATTTTTTAGATACAGAAGGGATTCTTGACAATACTATAGTTATTCTTACATCTGATCATGGGGAAGAATTTTTAGAACATGGAAATTATGATCACTTACCTAAACCTTATGATGAATTAATTAGAGTACCTTTTATAGTTTTTATGAAAAATAAAAGATTTTCAAAAGAAGAAAAATATGCAGAATCCACAAGACTTATTTCTTTAGTTGATATAGCTCCAACTATTTCAATGTTTTTATTTGGGGAAAAGCCCAAGGAGTTTGTTGGTAAAAACTCTTTTTTAGGTGGAAAAGAAATTAGGCATTACATTTTTAGTGAAGGATTTAGAAATTTAAATAACATACGTCATGATGCCACAAAAAAAGGTGTTCATAATTGGTGTATAAGAACTAAAAACTTAAAATACATGGAACTTGATAGAAAAAAGTATCTATTTGATTTATTAAACGATCCAAATGAACAAAAACCTAAATTAATTAACAAAAAAGAAGAATTGAAACCAGAAATTAAAGAACTTCTTACAAAGCACAGTAAAGAGTTGCTGCATTTTAAGTTAAAAAACCATAGAATTTAAATATATTAAAAAGTAAATTGATATTTTTATATGATAATTTTAAATAGATTTTAATCGCAAAAAGTTTTGAAGAAAAAATCTTAACTTACTATATGTATTCAAAATAGCTTTAATTTGCCGATATAAGATTAAAGAAAGAGGATAGAAGAAGGAATATTAAAATCACAATGTACGTATAACAAAGATTCACTACAATGGATTCTAGGAGAAGAAATAGAAAAAGTATATGAAGAAATAAAAAACTTTAATTATCTATATATAAAAGAGAAGACTTTGGAAGAGCGATAATAAAATTTGAAGAAGGAAAAGTAGGAATAATAGAAGGATCAACAATGATATATTTAAAGAACCCACATGAAAAACTTGTGATATTTGAAGAAAAAGGGACGGTAGAGATAGTTCTTGCTGTATACAAGTCGACTTTTATCAAAAAACCTGTTAAATTTCCATTTTTACCATTTAAGTTTTCGAGTTTTATATAAAAACAGAAATAGGGGAATGCTAAATTAAAACTTTAAAAAGTTTAAAGAAGGTGAAATTTTGAAAGTATTAATTATTCCTTCATGGTATCCTAGTAAAGAAAATCCAGTGTCTGGAATATTTTTTAAAGAACAAGCAAAAGCACTATCAGAATATATTGATGTAGCGGTTTTAAATTTAAATGTAAGTATAAAAAATATTTTTCCCCAAGAAAATGTAGAAAAAGTTAATAATCTTACAACTTTCACATATAAAAAATTAAATATTTTTCCAAAAATCGGAAAGTTGAAGAGGTTTTTAATAAAATATTATACATTAGAAGTTTTCAAGAAAATTGTTAAGGTTTTTGGCACTCCTGATATTATTCATGCGCATGTAACTTACCCCGCTGGTTATATGGCACTTATACTGAAAGAAAGATATGGGATACCAATAGTAATTACTGAACATGCAACTTTTTTTGAAAAGATATATGCAGAAAATAAAAGAATAGTTCAAAAAATATTTAATAGCACAGATTATTATGTTGCGGTAGGAAACAATTTAAAAAGACAATTAAAAAAATATGGAAGAGCACAATGTGAAGTAGTACCAAATTTTATAAATTTTGAGAAGTTTCAAGGTCTAAGAACAACTACTTCTAGATTTAAGAGTGATAAATTTAATTATATAAATATATCGCTAATGACGGAGAAAAAGGGTATTGATATATTGTTAAAAGCTTTACATAAAATTGTTTATAATAATGGGCATAAGGATGTTTTCCTTCATTTGATAGGAGATGGTCCAAGGAAGAATGAGTATGAAAGATTAGCAGAAAATTTAAAACTTACAAATTATTGTAAATTCTACGGATTACTAAGTAATGATGAAATTCCGAGTATTCTATCTTCATGCGATGCTTTGATAATATCTAGTAGAATTGAAACCTTTGGAGTAGTTGGTATTGAAGCAATGGCTGTTGGATTGCCTGTTATAGCTACTATTTGTGGGGGGCCTGAGGATTATGTGAAAGATTTTAATGGGATTTTGGTTGAAAAGGAAAATGTGGATGAGCTTGCAAAAGGAATGCTTTATGTGAAAAATAATTATAGTAAGTATAATTCTAAAATGATTAAAAAATATGCTTATGAAAATTTTTCGAAAGAAGCTGTATCTAAAAAATTGATTAAGATTTATGAAAAATTGAAATGACGATGTATTTAAATATCAAAGTAAGAATGTCAAATAAAAAACTGTAATTGATATATTTTATCCCTAAAAATGTGATTAAGGTTTAAACAAAACTTAAAAGATGAAAACTATCTTTATTAAGACATAAAAAATAAGCAAAGGTAATTTTTTATTAATAATTGTTTTCTACCAATTCTAATTATTTGTATCTTTTCTATAGATATGAAAAAAGGTTATATAAATTTGGCTGAAAATGCTTGGAGAAGCAAAAATGAAAATGTTTGAATTCTAAAAATCATTTTACAATAGAAAAAGAATTTACACTAGATTGAATTATATAACATTACAAGAAAAGGAAAATGAAGCATTGGAAGAAAGAATTGAAAAACTAAAAATTTAAAAAGTGATTTAGTTAAATTTTTTGCGCATTCTATTTGGATTAAGTACATAATACATATAAAAAACACAGGAATTCCTGTGTTTTTTATTTTTGTAATTAAATGTGATATAATTTTTTCGATATGTGACTATAATGTTACAATTAATTTGTTGAATTTTGATAAATCAGTTTTGTGTATATTACTTTAAATATTAACAAACTTCAAGAGCTAAGGCAGTACAGAATATAATAGAACTTTATGTTCTGTCTTTTAAAAAATAAAATTTTGAGTAAAAAAGTTTATTTTGGTTAGTTTTTTTTTAATTTAGAGAAATAGTTAATTAATTTATTTACCTGATTGTGTGATTAATATAACACATCTACTTTTTTGTAGGGATGTGATTTCTTTGCTTTTTGATTTGAGTGGGAATTCAAAAGTGTTTGTAAAAATATTTGTTGATGAGAAAAAGAAAGTAAACAATAGATGGAATTATATTGGAGAGTTGATTGTAAAAGAAAACTTTGAAAATGAAATTATAGATTTTTTAAAGAAAACGCAGAATGAAGAAAAAATTAAAGAAATGAAATATGAAAAAGTAAAAATCAATGGAGGAAGCTACAAAGTAGCAATGAAATGGCTTGATTTTCTTTGTAATAGTTTTTTAAATCATTCTGAGGCATCATTTTTTATAAACATTTTAGGAATAGATAGTCAGAAATTGGATTACTCTCGTTTTGGGGCAAAAAGTGAAATGGATAAATATTATAATTCATACGGTCGTTTTTTTAGAACAATAATAAAAAGTTCTTGGAGTCATTTTTTTAAAAATAAAGATTTTAAATATGTAATACGAAAAGTATTTCATGATACAGAAGGAGTGCTTGAACATGAACAACCATATTTTAAAAGGCAATTAAAAAAAGCTTTTGAGGAAGATAGTAGTTTGTTAATAGAGGATAT
>Ga0190329_1000453_pt1 | contig 12087 bp, 17 predicted proteins | sample 48720423_MG_FD_161655 | JGI IMG/M metagenome (GOLD analysis project Ga0190329, IMG submission 161655) | Hydrothermal vent sediment bacterial communities from Southern Trench, Guaymas Basin, Mexico - 4872-04-2-3_MG | ecosystem: Environmental > Aquatic > Marine > Hydrothermal vents > Sediment ... | reverse complement strand
AGGGTGTAGCGTAGGTGCCCCTTCGGGGGTTTAGAAAGGGGGCGAAGCCCCCTTCGTAGAAAAATTTATAAAAAATGAGAAATTGGATGTATGATGCTCTGTGTGGAATGTGGAAAGAGAGAGGCAAAGTACGATAATTTGTGTGAGGTATGCTTTCTTAAAAAGGTAAGGTTCACTTATCTACCGCCTTATATGAGCATTACTCAGTGTCCTCACTGTGGGGCGATAAAATTTAAGGGTGACTGGAAGAGAATGAGCAGAGAGGAGATGTTTCGAGAGCTTATTCTTCGTAATGTGAAGTTTCTTCATTATCATGATTCATTTACTTTGGAAATAGAGGAGAAAGAAGGTAGGGGAGAGACTGAACTTCATATAATTTTCAAGGTAAGATATAAAGATCTTGAGGTGAAAGAAGAGCATTTTTCTACCGTTAGCATAAATCATGAATCCTGCACAAGATGCAATAGATACTTTGGGAACTACTTTGAGGCAATTCTTCAATTGAGAGGTATGAGAGAGGGAGAAGAAGAAATGGTAAAAGAATTTGCATATTCCAGAATAGAGCATTATTCACAAAGAAATGAAAATTTATTTCTGACCAAAGAAGAGAGAAGGAAGGAAGGTATAGATCTATATTTGAGTGATAAAAAAGAGGCAAAGAAGATTGCGAAGGAAATATGTGAAAAATATGGAGCTACCCTTAAAGAATCACCCCAGATTGCTGGTAGAAAGGATGGTCGTGATGTATACAGGGTAACCTATTCTGTGAGGTTACCTGAATACAGAGTAGGAGATGTGGTGAATATTGATAAAACGCCATATCTTGTGGAGCAGGTGAGTCGCAATATGATTTCGCTCCTCTCGCTGAGAGATGGAAGAAAAAAGAGGATAGATGTGAGAAGACATAGGGTAGGAAGAGTGGTGAAAAAAGAAGATTTAGAAGAGGCCATAGTGGTTTATTCTCAGGGTGCGGACATCCAATTACTGGATAAAGATTATAGAATCATTGAGGCAAAAACACCTTTTTTTCATCATAATGGGGATAAAGTGAAAATAGTGAGAATCGATGGGGGGGTGTTTATTCTTCCATGATTGTCATAGTTGTACCTTTTAAAGGAAAGAGATTTCTGATGGTGAAAAATCCTCGAAGAGGATGGGAATTTCCAGGAGGAAAGGTGAAGAAAGGTGAAACTCCTGAAGAAGCAGCAAAGAGAGAATGTAGGGAGGAGGCAGGAATTCTCTTTGAATCCTTGCATAAAATAAAAGAATTTGATGATGTAATAGTTTTTGCAGGTGTTGTTAAAGAAGTAAATGGTGGAGAAATGGAGTTCAGATTCTTTACCCAACTTCCAAGAGGCTTATCCTACCCCAGAGATGAGGCCTTAGAGTTTCTAATATCTTCCGGTTTCAATATCTCAAATATATAGTGAACATAGCAATATATAGTCATACATATAGTCTATAGAAAAAGTTTATAATTTCTCAGACAATCTCCAACTATGCTCCCCATCATAATACTGATCATTGCTATCGGTGCTGCCCTTTATATGGCATGGAATATTGGTGCCAATGATGTTGCCAATGCCATGGGTACCTCTGTGGGGAGTGGGGCACTCACACTCAAAAAAGCAGTAATTGTGGCAGGAATTTTTGAGTTTTCCGGTGCTGTGCTTGTGGGTAAGCATGTCACCGATACCATTGCCAAGGGAATTGCAAACCCTCTTCTTATAGATACCAATATCCTTATACTCGGGATGCTGAGTGCCCTTCTTGCCTCTGCGATATGGGTTACCATTGCAACATATTTTTCTCTTCCTGTATCCACCACCCACTCCATAGTTGGTGCAGTAATAGGATTTCTCCTTCTCTACAATGTCTCTCTGATTCACTGGAATGTAGTTTTAAACATCGCTGCAAGCTGGTTGATTTCACCTCTAGCTGGGCTTGTTACGGCATACATCTTTTTTATGATAATAAAGAAAACAATTTTTGCTAAAGAAGACCCAGTGAAGGAAGCAGAGATCGTAGCTCCTTTCTTTATATTTTTCACCGTGGTTGTAATCACAATGTCTGTGATATACAAAGGATTGGAAAATTTGAATTTCAATCTTCCCTTAATTCAAGCGTTGATGATTTCCTTTATTGTGGGAATAATAGCTTCTTTGATGGGCTACTTTTTCTTTGTTAGTCACAAATATAAATATGACCAAGATAAATACAAGAGACTGGAGAATTTCTTTATCTCTCTCCAGATAATGACTGCAGCCAGCGTTGCCTTTGCTCATGGGGCAAACGATGTTGCAAATGCAGTGGGTCCCTTAGTTACGGTAGTGAATATATACACGGGAGTGTCTCTGAGTACCAAAACAGTTATTCCTCTCTGGGTTCTTATTTTAGGTGGATTCGGAATAGTTCTCGGTATATCTACCTGGGGATACAGAGTTATATACACTATTGGAAAGAAGATAACAGAGATAACCCCAACTAGAGGATTTGTTGCTCAGCTTGCAGCTGCTTTTACTGTCCTTGTTTTCTCTAAGCTTGGAATGCCAATCTCCACTTCTCATGTGATTGTGGGTGCAGTATTGGGCGTTGGATTTGCCAGAGGACTGGCCACAATAAATTACAAAGTAATTAGGAATATAGTTTACTCATGGATTGTAACTTTACCTGTGGCCATGGGGGTTTCAGCAGGAATATTTTTATTGTTAAAATGTATATTCTTGGGATAAGGAGGTGTGTGGATGAAATTTATGAGGGTTCCTATTATCGAAACCTTGGGGAAGTCACCATTTGAGGCACTAAAGGATCATATCTCACTGGTAAAAAAGAGTGCAGCCCTTCTGAGGGAGGTGTTTGAGGATTTGATGAAAAATGAATTTGCAGATTTAGAGGGAAAGAAGAAGATTATAGAAGATCTGGAGCTAAAGGCGGATTATATAAAGAGCAATATAAGAAACCATCTACCTAAGAGTGTGAAGATGCCTGTTGATCGAGGAGTATTTCTTTCGCTTCTCTCTGAGATTGATAAGGTGGAAGACTTAATTCAAGATGTGGTGGAGTGGATTTCCATCAGAGAGAAACCTGTTCCTGATGAACTCAAGCAAGATTTTATTGAGCTTTTCACCAAAGCCCTTGAAGCCATAGAATACACGGAAAAGGCAGTAGACGCATTGAATTTTGTGATAGAGTCTTCCTTCGTTGAGAAAGAAAGAGAGAATGCAAAGAAGATAATAGAGAAGTTGCACATCATAGAACATGAGAGCGATCTTCTAGAAAGAAGACTTACAAAAAAGATTTTTCAGATGGAGGAACAGTTAAGTGCTGCAGCACTATTTCATCTAAGCAAATTGGTATTTCTACTTGGTGATATTTCAAATCATGCAGAAAATGCCGGTGATCGGGTAAGAGCTTTAATTGCAAAGTGATTTTTCTATGATTACAGTAATGACACATATGGATGCTGACGGAGTAATTTCTCTCTCTCTTTTTCTCAAAAGGATAGGGGGAACTAAAGTCAGGGTATATTTTACTTCTCCCGCTCAGTTAAGGGATACTATATGTCATTCTCTTCTCAGAAGAAGAGATTTGGGCGAGCTCTATATCTTTGATATGGCAGGAGAACATGGAGCTCTTTATGCTGCAGCAATTTACGATAGTGTGATATGGATTGATCATCACCAGTGGGATCCAGGCATTCAGTTGCCCCATGTGAAACTCATTATAGATTCTGGTGCAAAAAGTGCTGCGTCAGTAGTAGGCAAGTATTTTGGGATCAATTCTCCCCTCATAGATATAGCAAATCAAATAGACATGAATGATGTGAAGGATGAGAATGCAGAAAAGATTAGACTGATAATTGGTGCTCTTCGCTGGAAATTTTTCGGAAGAGAATTAAATACCAAACTTGAAAAAATTGCTAGGCAACTAATGAGTGAGGATTTTTCTCTACTGGCAGAGTATGATTCTCTTGTTGATGAATATTCTAAATGGCTTGCTAAGCTGGAGGAGAGAGTGAAAAAAGACACAAAGACCTTTAGTGTGAAAAATTTGAAAATTGCATTTTTTGAAACTACGGAATCTGTACCTGTTTATATAATCTCCAATGTTCTTGCTGAGAGAGATAGCTTCGATATAATAGTGGTTCTTATCTATAAAGTGAGAAGAGGCAGAACACTAACGAAGATGGAATTTAGAACCCATACGGGTATAGATGTGCTCAAAATAGCAAAGTTTTATGGTGGAGGGGGACATAAACTGGCCAGCGGTGCCAGCGTTAACGATATAGTTACCATACCCGAAATTCTCAATACAGTGGAGCTTATTTACTAAGATTCTGGTATCTCAACTTTAGCTGGCAGGCTTTGCATATCTCTCCGATGGTGGGTTCACCGCATATTTTGCATGGTCTCATCTCCTGACTATATTTTTCCTCCAGAAGAGATTTGACTTCATCAAAAAATTTGAGGGTCGAGAATTTCACTGCTGGGTCTCTTTTCTCAAGCGAATTTAAAAATTCCCGGTAAACATCCCTTATAGCCAAAGGTGCATAAGGGCATCTACTCGCATAATAAGGTATCTTCGCCATTTTCACATATAACCGAACTTCATCTTCAAGTACTCTGCGAAGCGGAAGTATGCGCGGAATAAAACCCTCCTTTATCTTTTTATGGGGCGACAATCTGGCAAGTCTACTCAAATCACCTCTTGTGACATTCATTATTATCGATTGTGCAATATCATCCAGATTTAACCCCAGAACGAGATATTTTGCTTCAACTTCTTTAGCATATAAATTCAAAACTTTTCTTCTAAATACTCCGCAATAGGTACAGGGCTTGAGCTCCTGGTCAGCATGAGCCACATCGTCAGTTGTTATTCCGATGTACTCTCTAAATGTTATTGTTCTGTGCTCAATTCCAAGACTCTTGGAGAATTTTCTAGCCACCTCTGCACATTTTCTTCTAAAATCCCCGATACCCTCATCAACAGTTACTGAAAGCATCTCAAACTCCTTCCACTTCCCAAAAATCTTCTCCATAAAATAAAGGGTAAGCATGCTATCTTTTCCTCCCGAAACAGCAATAAGAACTCTATCATCTTTTTCAAATCTTACCTGCGCTCTTATCTCATGCTTAACCTTTCGCTCAATAAACTGAAGAAAATGTTCCCTGCAGAGCCTGATTCCCGCATATCTTATTTCTGTAACTGCCTCTCTCTCGCATTTACTGCATCTCATTATTTCTGCAAATCACCCATTCATTATAATATTTCCCCCTAAAAAATGTACGGGTAAAATTAGATTTCACCTCTATTTCAGTGTCTTCCATTTCACCCCAGAAATCTTACCCTCCATCCAGCCAATATCTCCCACCATATCTTCCACCTTTAACTTGCCACCAACATTGCTGCTGTTTCCAGAACATCTAACGTTCCAAGAGGCCTGCTTTCCACTTCTACTATTAACACATCTTCATCCAGAAGAGCCATCTTTTCTATTCTTTTTACCTTTCCACTCACCACATACTCATCAAGTGCACTCTTATTATGTGGTAACAGCACATACACATCTATTTTCATACCACAGTCTATCTCTATATTCAACATCCAACATCTATGCCTCATTTTCTCTATGCTTTCATACCTTCTATCCTTTATTTTCGTTATCCCATCTATCACAAAAAATAACAAATCTTTCGGAAATGTGCTTATCTGTTTCAGCATCTTTTCCTCCATCAAGACATTTTCTTCCAGAGAAAGGAAGGGGAGAAAGGCACGCTCTTACATCAAAAAACTTTAATTACGATAGCGATTATGGGACAGCAGGTGAGAAGATGTACGCAATATTCAAGTTCAACCCCGGAGATAGGAAAATCGATGAACTGTATAAGGATGATACAATCAGCAGACAGACCATAATAAAAAGAGATGCACGAAGCCTTGGAATGAAAGGTGGTGACATTTATATCCTGATAGAAGGAAGCGAAGAGGCGATAGAAAAAGCGCGAAAAATTGCAGGAGAGAGCGAGATGAAGGATGGACGCGAGGAAATTTACAGGAAGATAAAGGAGGCGGAGGAGGAAGCATCCTTGGGCATGGGGGCAATATTCGGATGATGCATCTAATACTTGGAGACACGGAAGTGGAAATTGTGCCGCAGAGCATACAGGGTCACCCTGCAGTGGTGAAGCATGCTAAGCTCAGGAAAAAGAGGCCATCCAGAATTCTTCTCGATGCATCTTTTCATCATCAGGCCATAAGGAGCAAATATCCTGAGGAGGCGGAGAGAAGAGGAAGACCGGATATTGCTCATATGGTTCTCATGAACGCTCAGGAATCCATTCTTAATAAAGCTGGGCTTTTGAGGGTTTATGTGCATACAAGAAATAATGATGTTATCCATATCTCTCCAGAAACGAGATTGCCTAAGGCGTATCATCGCTTTGTTGGCTTGATAGAGCATGTGTTTCAGAACAAGTATGTGCCCAATAAGGAAAATCCACTTCTCTTTCTTGAAAAGATGAGTCTTCAAGCTCTTGCTAAGAAGTGCGGTGGCAAGCTGGTAGTTCTCTCAGAGAGAGGAAAAAGGGTAAATTTGGGGAAATATGATATTCCAGAAGATGTGACCTTCATCATCGGAGGTTTTCCCAATGGTGATTTTCTGAGCAACATTGATTTTGCAGATGAGATAATATCCATATATCCCCAAACTCTTATGGCATGGGTTACTGCCTACGAAATAATCACAGAATACGAGAGAAGATATCTCAAGTGGAATTTTGAGGGGGAATAGAAGATGGAGCTTAAAGCTACAGTTCAAATAGGAAAGAAGGGTATGACGGAGGAGGTTATAGAGGAAATTAAAGCTCAGCTAAAAAAGAGAAAAATTGTAAAAATAAGATTTTTAAAAAATGCAGATAGAGAGAATTTTAAAGAAAAGGTAGAAAGCATTGCAAAAAAAGTTGGTGCTCAGATAGTTGAAATAAAGGGATACACCTTCATTCTTCGGAGAGAATAATTTCTATGCTTTCCCTGAGTTCTTTGTAGCTCTCCTTTATTTCCTGCACTATAACTTTGGTATCAGAGATCACCGGCATGAAATTGGTATCTCCATTCCATCGCGGTACAATATGAAGATGAATATGTCCCTCTACACCTGCACCTGCAACTCTTCCCATATTTATTCCAAGATTGAATCCTTGTGGCTTCATACTTTTCTTTATTGCTTTTATGGCTAGAGATGCAAGAGTATGGATATCATGCACCTCCTCAGGAGTCAAATCTTCAAGATTTGCCACATGCCTATATGGAGCTATCATCACATGTCCAGGATTATAGGGGTAATTATTCATAATTATGAATGCCCTTTTACCACGATAAAGGATTAAATTTTTCTCATCATCTTTCTCCTTTGGAAATTTGCAGAAGATGCATTCATCCATCTTTTCCATACGAACATATTCTATTCTCCATGGTGCCCAAAGTCTTTCCATAAAGGGAGAAACGCAAACATTATTAAAAACTATACCCTCCTCATATTATGCTCCTCAAATTTGCCTATGATGGCACCAAATTTTTCGGCTATCAGAGACAAAAAGATGTCCCCACAGTAGAGGGTAGCGTGCTCCAAATTCTTCGAAAATTCGGTATAGCAAATAATCTGAAAAGTGCATCTCGCACAGATCGTGGGGTGAGCGCACTGGGCAATGTAATACAGCTTCACACCCCTATGGATCCTATGGATGTGATTGGCATACTTAACTCCAATCTTAAATACATATACTTTCACTCTTTTACTGAAGAAGATTTCAATCCACGACATGCGGAGCTCAGGTGGTACAGATATCATCTTTTCAGTGGAGAATATGATATATTGAGATTGAAGGAGGTTGCTAGAATATTTGAGGGCACCCATGATTTTGTAAATTTCACCAGAGCAAGGAAAAATACGATAATGGAGATTAAAAAAATTGAGGTGAAGGAGAGGGAAGAAATAATAACAATAGATTTCTATGCTAGAAGTTATCTTTGGAATATGATAAGAAGGATAGTTGCAGCTATGGAGAAATATTCCTTAGGAATGAATTTTGGTGAGGAGATCTTTGAAAAAAAATACAACTTTGGAATAGCCCCTCCAGAACCCCTCATTCTGATGGACATCCAATATCCATTTCCCTTTAAAGTTCTCTCACTTAAGAAGATGAGAAAGAATTTTGCAATTAATTATCTTCGTAGCTTTATCTACTATTACCTAGCAAGAGAAGATTTTGCCTCTCTGGGTTCTCTCCGGAGAAACTTCTAACTTCTCTTGGGGAAAAATATAAATCATTTAAATTTATTTAACTTTTAATGAGAGAAATTGAAATTGTAGATGATCCTGAGAAAATTAAAATTATAATTGAGGAAACGAGGAGCAAAATATTACATCTTTTAAGATTTAGAGATATGACCATTTCTGAGCTTGCATCCATTTTAAATAAGGATGTCTCTACAATTTTCAGGCATATTAAGAAACTTGAAAAAGCAGGATTTGTGAAAGTTACAGGAGAAAGAAAGCTTCATAATGTACCAGAAAAAATCTATGGGAGAACTGCCAGAACTTTTTTCTTGGCTCCTGAAAGCTACAAAAAAGATGTGATGATCGAGAAGTTCAATCGAAGAAGAATGGAGACTCTCCTCAAAGCTTTAGAGTCCATTGGTTATAAAGTAGAAGATAAGAAAGAATTTATTGACCTCCTCCTCTATCTGGATGAAGTTTCCATAAAAGATTTGGAAAATTTAAAAATGGATGTGGAGTGGGGCATCCTAGGGAAACTCAAGAACCTTTTAATTCTTCTTAAAATTAATGAGAGGGAACTACAAAAAATTAAAACTCTCGTAAAGAAAAAAGATTAATCTCCTAAAATTTGAACTGCAATTCTTCTATTCCTTTTCCTTACATCGAGTTCCACGAACACTATCTGCTGCCAAGTTCCCAGAACAAGATTTCCGTTTACCACTGGAACGCATAGATCAGGCTTAAGGAAGGAAGCCCTGATATGTGAGTGCCCATTACCATCATGCCAGGTTTTCTCATGTTCATAATTTATTCCCCTAGGAAATAATCTATCGAGAGCTGCAGGTAGATCCTTCTTTAAGCCTGGCTCGTACTCTATGGTGGTAATTGCTGCCGTAGAGCCGATTGCAAATATCAAAACAATTCCATTTTTTACACCTGATCTCTCCACCACGCTCTGTACCATCCCTGTAATATCAATGATATCTACCTCTCCTCCAGTTCTTAAGTTTATTTCCTCATAGTAATTCATTCTCTCACCCTCAAGGCCAGATGGGTTATCACATTGCTCACCCTTCCGAACTGTTCAACAAATTTAGAGGCGAGCTCTTCATTATTTGCCTCAAAGATGACCACTACATCAGGCTTACCAAAGATTTCTAATTTCTCCCTTATTTTTACACCCTCAGGTATACGAGCATGGTGGAGAAGATGAAAAAGATCACTATACCTTTCAGGATGCGCTGTTGCAAACATCACGAAGAGCATAATTAAAAGAAAAAGTTAAGAATGATATAAATTTTACTTTTCAAGGATCTCTCTTATATTGAAGGGTTTATCTCTCTTTAATCTGGAGTTAAAGAATTCTAGAAATATTCTGTACCTCTTCATTCTGTGCCTGGGCATGCCACGAACACTGTGTCCATGCTCACCCTTTTTGAATATGGCAATGTAAGCCTCCTTGCCAAGCTGCCTTAGAACATGGTAGAACATAAGACTCTGATCAAGAGGGCATCGATAATCCTCCATACTATGTATTAGAAGCAGTGGAGTTTTTACTCTTTCCGCATAATATATGGGACTTAGTTTTTTGTAGTTCTTATTTTTAAAGGGATTTTTACCAACCATCTCTCTGTCATACCATAAACCGATATCGGAGAATGCATAGGAAGTGAACCAGTTGGATATACCATTTTCGCTTATGGCTGCCTTGAATCTATCAGTCTGTGTTATTGCCCAGTTTGTCATAAAGCCTCCATAGCTTATTCCTGTGACTCCTATCCGCTGAGGATCAATGTTTTCATGCTCAATCATCCATTCTACGCCATACATTATATCCTTGAAATCTTCCAAACCGAGTTTACCTATTACCTCGAGAGCAAATTTTTCATCATAGCCTGAGCTTCCTCTCGGATTTACCATCATTACATAGTAACCCTGATCAGCAAGCATTTGTGTCTCAATGTTGAATATGTAACCGTACATACCCTTTGGGCCCCCATGAACCTTGACCACCATCGGGGCTTTCTTTGAAGCACGGGGCTTCACATACCAGCCATCTATCTTCTTACCGTCGAAGCTCTCATACTGGAAATGCACATATTTGCGAGGCTTTAGTTTCCTTATTATCTCATCGTTGTAGCCTGTATGCTTTCTTAGCTTTCCATCATAGATGTAGAGCTCACCGGGAAAGGTGTCGCTCATAACAAGCATGGCAACCTTTCCATCAGCGCTCACATCAAAATCATAGACATAGCAGCCCTCGTCCACAAGCCTCTTTCTCTCTCCATCCTCGAATTTCTCAAGATAGAGGGTGCCGCTGTCCGGGGTAAGTGCGTACACATTTCCCCGGGCATCCAGTTTGCCCAGATAATGTGTGAGTCCGTATTTTGAACTCACATCCACAACTTTTTTGCCATCAAATATGTGAAGGTACCTGTGCTCTGAGATGTACTTCATCTTCTTCTTACCATGCAGGAGCAGAAGCTTTCCGTTTGAATGCGCAGCGTAAAAGGATACTTTGCTGAAGAGCTTGCGTTTCTTCCCCCCACGATAGCTCTTGATGTGATAGAAGAGGAAGGGATTCTCAATATCCACCTTGGAGTACACGATACTCTCCCCATGCCATATGGCGCTCTCCACATACTCATCCTCAAATTCCTCAAGGGAGGTTTCGCCCTCCGTGTCGTAAACCTGAATCACATTCTTCTCCATATCCCTGAATCCTTTACCATTGAACCAAGCAGGAATATTCTCATCGAAGAATAGATCCTCATCCTCCAGCTTCTTGGAGTAAAGAATCAGTATTCTCCGGGAATCCCTGTTCCAGTCCACACCCACTATGTTCTTCGCTTCTATGAGCTTCTTGGAGGTCATGGTATCAAGCTCTAGAAGATAAAGGTCACTCTTTTTCTTCTCCTCATCGTTTCTCAGGTAAAGCATCTTCCTTCCGTCGGGGGAAAACTTAGGCATCACGCCGTTCTCCACATACCTTCTCCTCCCGCTGGCGAGTTCCTCTATCACTATCGTGTTCTCATACTTATTATCTTTCATATTTGCCTTCTTGAGAACATAGGCAACCAGCTCACCATTAGTGCTAATGGTCACATTCTCCAGATAGGTGAATTTCGAGAATGTATCTTCCTTCCATCTCACAAACATCACCGTGTCTAAAATAGAAAAAGTGATATAAGAACTTTTCAGGAACTGTGCAGATACACCTCTGCCTCCTTCTTTACAGCGGCATAGGACCAGGAAATCTCCCAAACCGCATATATGGAGCCAAGGAGAAGAGCAAGCAGTGCGAGGATAAATGTAGCAAGGGCAAAGTACTGGAAAAACTCCCATACCGCGGATAGAAATATGAACACGGAAGATATTGCGGTAAACATTATTGTGAAATGATAGTACACTAAAGAATTTTTGCATATCTCTCCCCTGCGCAGCAGTATCTCTTTCTGATGCAATATTACCTTCATCCTCTCCTCCGAAATATCTCTACCTCTCACCTCTCGAGAGAATTCTCTCAGGCGATCTATTATCCTGCCCAATCTCGTTCCAAGCCCAAGAATAAGCAACCCGGTGGCAGATATTAGAAGAAGCGGTGCTAGTGTCATCGTAATCAGGGAAATCACATCCATAAAAAGCCATTATCATCTCCTTTTATAATTTTTTCTTTATTTCAATCACTAACCTTATATAGCGACCAAATCATTTAAAAAGAAGATTTTGAAAAATATAGACACTGAGATTAGGATGGACACACACTCAACTAAATTTTGCGAGAGTGCCTGCTTCATATTAATCCAAGC
>Ga0190329_1000447_pt1 | contig 12236 bp, 8 predicted proteins | sample 48720423_MG_FD_161655 | JGI IMG/M metagenome (GOLD analysis project Ga0190329, IMG submission 161655) | Hydrothermal vent sediment bacterial communities from Southern Trench, Guaymas Basin, Mexico - 4872-04-2-3_MG | ecosystem: Environmental > Aquatic > Marine > Hydrothermal vents > Sediment ... | reverse complement strand
CCCGGAGGATCTTTGCTGGAGGGCCTGAAACTCATACGTCTGATAATATATATTATGTTAACTTAGTTGAGAGCCCCGTTTTCCGCCTGATCCGGCGGGTGTCCTTCTTTTGAAGCAGCGCCCGCACGGCCGGTACCACGAAAACCGCCTCTGTGTCCAAGGACGCGAGGCACTCGCTCAACAGGTCGATCTTTTCGCTCAACAGGCGGTTCTTGTCCATGATGTAGTGCCAATGCCCGTGCACCTTGCACAGCCCGCTGCGCGCCCGGGTGCCGGTGGCCTTGAAGCTGTGTTCGACCACCGTGATGCCCAGCCTTTCGGCCAGGTGCTTCAATTCTTCGTAGAGCTGCGGCGCTTTCATGTTGAAATCGGGGCGGTCTGTGTTATAGTCCTGGCAACGATTCCGGATCACTCAGAGCGGCTGGAACCGCTGTTCCGGTCCAAAAGCCAATTGTCAGATAAACAGGAGGAACAATGCGCAATTCGGTACCCTATGCCACCCCTTCGGTTGAGACCCAGGTTCGGGTCAACGCTTTCGTTCGCGGCGTTTACAACTGGATGGCCATCGGGTTGGGACTCACGGCGGTCACCGCCTTTTTCGTTGCCAACAACCCGACCGTGTTGCAACTGATCTTTGGCAACCCGCTGGTCTTTTTCGGGCTTATCATCGCCGAGTTGGCCCTGGTATTCAGCATCTCGGCCCGGGTCCATCGCATGCGCGCCGGTACGGCCACCAACCTGTTCATGCTCTACGCCATCCTCAACGGGGCGACCCTGTCGGCCATCTTCATCCGATATACCATGTCCTCCATTGCATCAACCTTCTTTGTCTGCGCCGCCACCTTCCTGGCCATGAGCATCTACGGCTGGACGACCAAGAAGGATTTGACCTCCTGGGGCAATTTCCTCTTCATGGGCTTGATCGGCATCATCATCGCCTCGGTGGTCAACATGTTCGTGCAGAGCAGCGGTATGGCCATGATCATCAGTTATATCGGGGTGTTGGTTTTTGTCGGGCTCACCGCCTACGACACCCAGAAGATCAAGCAAATGGCCCTGACCCAGCCGGCCGGCCTGGACGGCGCCGTCATCCGCAAGGGCGCGATTCTCGGTGCCTTGAGCCTCTACCTGGATTTTATCAACCTCTTTCTCATGCTGCTGCACATCTTCGGCGGAAGCCGCGAATAGTCGTTCCTGCGCGTCAGGAAACGCCAAGACCCCGACCGCACTCCCGGCCGGGGTCTTTTTTTTAGCCAGGTCAACCCTGCCAATGGAACCCTGAAGATCTCAGGCGCCGATGGCGGTTTCGATGGATGTCGCGATCCGGGCGCACAGGCGCTCGGCCTCTTCGTCGCTTTGCGCCTCGACCAACACCCGGCACACCGGCTCGGTACCGGAATAGCGCACCAGCACCCTGCCCTTGTCCGCCAGCGCTTCCTGCACCGCCGCGATTTCATTCGCCACGGCGTCCAGCTCGGCGATGGGCGGCTTGCCGCGTACCGGCACGCTGCGCAGCACCTGGGGCAAAACGGTCATCACCGACGCCAGCGCCGAAAGGGGGCGACCGGTCTCGGCCATGACCTGGACGAGGCGCAGTCCCGAGAGAATGCCGTCACCGGTGGTATGCGCGTGCCGAAAGATGATGTGGCCCGAGTCCTCGCCGCCGAGGACGGCCCCGGTGGCGCGCATCCGTTCCATGACCCGCCGGTCCCCCACCGCGCTGACCTCGTGGGCGATGCCCATCTTCTTCAGGGCCAGCTTAAGCCCCATGTTGCTCATCACCGTGGTGACCACACGCCGGGGAACCAGTCGCATTTTGGCATCCAGGTGGCGGGCGAAAATCGCGATCAGCTGGTCTCCGGTGAGCACGCATCCCGTCTCGTCCACCGCCACCAAGCGGTCGGCATCGCCGTCGAAGGCCAGCCCCGCATCAGCGCCCACATCGGTGACGGTGCGCCGCAGGGTCTCTGGATGCTGGGACCCGCATTGGCGATTGATGTTGCGGCCGTCGGGACGGTCGGCGATCACCGTCGGTTCCAGGCCCGCCTCCCGGAACAGCTCGGGGGCGACGGCGCTAGCGGCCCCGTTGGCACAGTCGAGCACCACCTTGAGCCCGCTGGCGGCCACCGGCCCCACCGCCTCTAAAATGAACCGCCGATAGCGCTCGCGGGCGTCTCCGCCGGCCCGCATCGTGCCGGGTTCCACCGGGGCATTCTCGGGCGTCCCGGAACGGTTCAGGATCAGGCGTTCGATGCGGGCCTCCGTCGCATCGTCCAGTTTGAAGCCGTCGGCCTGGAAAATCTTGATGCCGTTGTCCTCGAAGGGGTTGTGGGAAGCCGAGACCATGATGCCCAGGGGCGCCCCGGTTTCCAATACCAGCCGTGCCACCGCCGGGGTGGGTACCACCCCCACCCGGATGGCATCCAGGCCCGCCGACAGCACCCCCGCGGCCGCCGCCTGGGCCAGCATGTCACCGGATCGGCGCGGGTCCTGCCCGATGACCACCGGCGCCCGGCGATCGGCCCGGGCCAGGACCGTTGCCGCCGCGCGCCCGGCCTGCAGCGCCAGCTCCGCGGTCAACGGCGGCTGATTGGCGCGCCCGCGGATACCGTCGGTACCAAACAAGATGCCCATCGCGTCCTCCCCTGCCGATGTCGCCACAAGCCGCTTTCGGTCACGTTTACATTGCCAACGGGGCGCTTGCCCGCACCACGATCTCGTCGACAATCCCTTGCAGCCAGGCAGTGCCAAGGCGACGGGTCTCCAAGGCGATAGATCGGATGGCATCGATATAGGCGTTGTCGCAGGCCTTGCGCGCTTGCTCCAGTTGGGCCAGGAAGGCCTCCGGTGCCGGTTCGGTCTTTACCGCCCCGTCCTCGTATGCCGCCAGGAGTTCCGCCACGGCCGGCCAAGCCGGCGGCAGCCGTCGCTGGGTGTCGGCATCCCCGTGGTCGACCGGCTTTGCGCCCAGCTGATCGAGGCGGGCAATGCGCTCTTGGATGGCGGCATCGATGTTGCCTGTCGCTCCCCGATACAGCGCGGCGGGAAAATCCGGGCCGATGAAACGCTGGCGGACTTCGCGGTACCAGCTTCGCAGGGCGAAAAGATTGCCGATGAAGACCAGATTGTTGGCGATAATGCGAGGCAGGGCCCGCGGCGCGTCGGACCGGCGGGGGGTGTTCAAGGGCCTCGCCGCGCTGCCGGCGATCAAGCGGTTGGGACGAAGTTCGTCCTTGCGCACGATGGTGCCGGCGGCCGCCACGGTGCCAAAGGCCAGGCGGCAGGGCCCCACCAGGCCGCCCTGCCCGCCGAGAAAAACCGGCGCCTGGTCCAGCATCACACCGGCGGGCACATCCCCGATCAGCGAAGCGGTGGCCTTGTCCTGGTGGGGGGTAAAATTGAAGTGGATGTAGCCGGAGCCCACCTCGCCGTGGTTGTCCCGGCCGGTGCCGCCGGCCATGAGCACGTCGCAAAAATTGATCAGGCTGCCCAGGGTGACGAAGGGAAAGAGAATGGTCTGTTTCAGCCCCACTGCATGGGCGGTGCTGGCCTGCTCTTCGAGGATCGTACCGCCGCGGACGTGGGCCTCGGGACCGAGGCAGGCCCCGGCCAGGAGCACGGCGCCGTTGCAATAGCCGCCCTGAACGGCGGCTCCCGGCCCAATGAAACTGTCGCAAATGGTGACGGGGCCAGCCTCGCCGAGCCTGGCCCCGGCCGCAACGAAGGTTCGGGCGCCACGGATCCGGCACCCGGGGTAAAAAACAGCACCCGGAGCGGCGAGACGGGACGGATCCACCCCTTCGTCAATCCAAACCTGGGCCGGATCGGGAACGATAACGCCCTGATCGACCAATTTTGCAATCGCCGCCGTGGAGGGCATGCCTTTTCTATTTCACGAAGCGGTAGACGGAAACGCCCCAGGTGACCCCGGCGCCCAGGCCGAAACAGCAGATGGTGCTGCCCGGCCCGATGATGCCTTTTTCCAGGGCCTCGTCGATGGCCAGGGGGATGGTGGCCGCGGTGGTGTTCCCGTAGGTTTGAATGTTGTGATAGACCTTCCCCTCGGCCAGTTCCATCTGCTTTTCGAAAAACTGGTTGATGCGCATGTTGGCCTGGTGGGGAATGTACAAGTCGATGTCATGCTTGTCGATGCCGGTTTCCTTCAGCACCGCCATGGCCGTTTCGGGCAGGCGCTTCAGGGCCAGCTTGAAAATCAGCTTGCCGTCCATGCGCGGATAGTGGCGTCGCTGGTCCATCATCTCCGACGTCAACCGCGGCCAGTGGCGCGATGCCGGGGCTTCCACCATCAGGCTTTGGGCAAACTCCCCCTGGGCGTGGAGCCGTTGGCCCAGGACCCCCACCGCTTCGTCGGTTTCCAGGGCCTCGAAGCACACGGCGGCGGCCCCGTCGCCGAAAATCACCGTTACATCGCGCCCCTCCGTGGAGATGTCCAGGCCGGTGGAATGTACCTCGGCGCCCACGAAGAGAATGCGCCGGTACATGCCGCTGCGGATGAAGGCGTCGGCAGTGGCCATGCCGTAGAGAAAGCCGGTGCATTGCTGGCGGATGTCCAGGGCCGGCGTGGTTTCCAGCCCCAGCTTGTGCTGCAGCAGGCAGCCGGAGCCGGGGAAGAAGATATCCGGGCTCAGGGTGGCAAAGATGATCAGGTCGATATCCGTGGCCTGCCATCCGGCACGTTCCAGGGCGATGCGGGCCGCCTTGACGCCCAGGTCCGAGGCCCCTTCGGGATGGTCGGGGTCGATCCAGTAGCGCTGCTGGATCCCGGTGCGCTGCTGGATCCACTCGTCGGAAGTGTCCATCCATTGGGTCAGGTCCTGGTTGGTGACCAGTCGCGGCGGAAGATGGCGCCCGGTCCCTCGGATTACGGTGCGGATCATGTGCTCTCTCCGTTGTTGTGGAATTTGAAGGCCGCTTGGCTTTCCATGGGAAAGCGGAATCTTTCTCCTAATAGTACGAGCGGCATTCCCTTTTCAAGTTCTGGACGACGTCAAAACCGCATCTCGACTTGCCGCACATCCCTACTCAGCCCCGGGCTGACCTTCTTCGCCTTCTTCGGCGGTCAATTTTTCACCGCCGCCAAACAGGCGCTCCAGCCCCCTTCCGAGTCCTTCCAGCGCCCCAAGGCCGGTGCTCAAGGCGTCCCTGCCCAGCCCCGCCACACCCTTTCCCATGCCGACAACCCCCTCCTCCACGTTCTTGACCCCATCGCCGAGGCTTTCCCCGCCCTTGTGCAGCTCCAGCACGCCTTTTCCCACTTCCAGCACCCCCTGGCCCACCGACATGGCCCCCCGGCCCAATTGCTGGACGCCACTTCCGTCGCCGATGGCCTGACCGCCGCGCTCCAAAATCTCTGCCCCGATTCCCAAGGTCCCCTGCCCCAACTTCAAGGGGGAGGTGACGATGCCCGTGGTGGTGTCGAGCACGAGCCGGGTTCGGTCCATGCGCACCCGGATGTCTCCGAAGGGGCCGTTGAGGGCGTAGTAGACCACGGGAATGGCGGGGATGTCGGCCGACAGGGTGGCGTCGAGGCGCTTTTGAACGAAATCGACCCGCCCGGCGGCTGCCATTTGCAAACCGGTGGCACGCAAACAATGATCCTCGCTGACCGCGACGCCGTCGGTCAAGGTCCAGCTTCCCTCCAGAACATCGAAGGGCTGAAAGGGTTCGGCCTCTGAATCGCCTGAACCGGCCGGACGAGGTTGCGAATCAGCCTCGCCGGCCTCCGACACGATCCGGACGCCGTGAATTTTGCCGTTGCGCACGGTGAAATCCAGTTTTCCATTCAGGCCGGCGACGGTGGAGTCTCCCCCTCCCCGGCGTTCCCAGAAGTGCGCCTCGATGTCCGAGGCCCCCGAAAGGATGGGCCGGTCGAAAAGGATTTCCAGGGGCTGACGCAGTTGAACGTGGTTGACCACGGCCCGGGTCTGCCAGGCCGGGTCCGAGTCGTCCAGGGCGACATCGAACATACCGGTGGTGACCCCCTCGTAGAGGGTCAGATGAACCGGATCAAACCGCAAGACGCTGCGATCCGCCGTGACCTGGGCGGAAACGTCGACGGCATCGAGGCCGAAAAGCGTCAACCGCCCGATGGTCAATGTGCCCTGGATATCCACAGGCTCTGTATGCGACGGTTGGTCGGCAGGCCCGGAACTGCCGCTCCAGGGCAGGTAGCGGTCCAGGTCGACCCGGTCGGCGGCCAGCTTGAAACGCGCCTGAAGCGGCTTGAAAGCGGCGATGTCCACCGTGCCGCGCACCTGGGTATCGTCCGCCTGCAAATCCAGCTCGCGTACCGCCAATCGCTGCCCATCGTAGTGGAAGCGCACCGCTGCGCTCACTTGGTCCAGGGCCGACGGGTCCGCCGGCTTGACCGCCCATCCCAGTTTTTCCAGGAACGGGCGCAGCGCCAGCGGCGCAATGTCCACGCTGGCGTCGATCACGGGGGCGCCATCGACCTGGGCCAGATCCAGGTCGCCCCGGGCGGCGAGTCCTAATGCTGGAAGTGAAATCCGGGTCTGTTGCCAGGCGGCCCGTCGCTGGAACAGGGACAAGGTGAGGTCGCCGTCCAGGTGCAAGGGGCCATCCGGTCCGGGCAGCGCCGGAAATGAAGCGGTGAGCGAGGTTTGATAACCGTCCACCACCAGGGCCCGGGGATCCCAGGTGCCCTCGCTCTTCAGGTCAATCTTCAGATCCGGGCGGCGGCTGTCCACCTGCACGTCCAGGGCCAAGTGGTTGTCCGGCGCGAAAACGGCCGCCAGGCGGCCTTGAATCTCGGTCTGCAGTCCGCCGGCCACCTGCAGGGGCCGGCGGGTGGAAACCACGACCTTTCCCTGGACGCTCTTGAAAAAATTCTCTGGATCCAGGTTGTCTGCGGCCAGGTCTGCATCGAGGTCCACCCCTCCACGGGCAAAGGGAGAAGGCGTGCCCGGCGGCCAGAGCTCGGCAACGGCCGCATCCCGCGCCGTCAAAATCAGCCGGCCGGCCCAGTTCCGATCCCGGGGCTGGAGCCTGCCTTCCAGCCGCCAGGTACCACCGGCAAACCGGCCGGTGGCTGTTTCTACCTCGATCCCGTTGCCGGGCACGCACCGCATTTGCAACGCAACCTGCTCGACGAGGTAGTGCTTCCATGAAAGCGCCTCGGCATCCAGGGAAAGAGCCAGGGCCAGTGTCGGCGCCGGCAGCGTGGCTTTCCGGCCCGTTTGGTCCGGGGCGGGCGGCAGATAGGCATTCAGGTCCAGCTTGCCGGTGCGCAGGGTTGCCTGGCAGGAAAGCGGCTGGCCGAGGGCCATCGCCACGTCCCCCGCCACCGCAACCCCGTCCACTGCTCCCTGGATCTGGGTCAACGCCAGGTGGCCGGGACGGGCCGACAGGGCCATCTTCACGTCCGCGGTATGGGGCAAACGGTATCCAGCGGCAGGCGGCACCTTGAGGTCCAGGGCGCCCAGCAGCTCCTCAAGTGCTTCAATTTTCAGCTCTAGCTGGGCGGCCAGGGTGGCCGTGCCCGCTTCGATGTGGCCGGAAGCGGTTCCATCCAAGCTGGCCCCCCTTGCGGTGATACGCAGTTTTTCCAGTTTCACGAGGCGCTTGAAGACGTCGGCCGAGACCACGGCTTTCAGAACGGCCAGGGGGGATGCGTCAGTGGGGGCCTGCCGTTGGAGCGTGAGGCGCAGGTCGGCGTTCTCTATGGCGTAGCGCTCCTGGTCCGGGGCGACCACGGCGTCGCCGGTGAGATGCAGGGTGACCGACAACTGCTCCAAGGCGGCGATGGGGCCCTGGCGGCAAACGGCTTGGGCGCCGAGCACGAAGGACCGACTCCCCTTGCCTCGCCGACGGAAAGCGATATTGGAAACCAGGATGTCCCTGCCGGCGACGGCATCCTGAAGATGCAGGGATCCGTCCGAGACGGTCACCTGTTCGAACTGCATCAGCGCCGCCGTTTTCCCGGTCCTCTCGGTCGCATCGCGGCTCAGGATCGACAGCCCTTGCCAGTTAGCGTGGCCGTCGGCATCGCGCACCAACTCGATCCGCGCACCCTGCAAATGGATCCGCTCCACGATCACCCGCCGCTGCAGCAGCGGCCAGGGGGCCACCGCCATGGACACCTGCCGGATCCGGGCCAGCGGTTCCCGGGTGGCGGCGTCCGGACCGGACACGGAAAGGTCCTCGATGACGAACCCGAGGACCGGCAGCAGGGTGAAACGCATCTTGCCCTGGATGCGCACCTCTTGCCCCAGCAGACCACTGATCCAGCGGGATACCGCCTGCCGTGCGGGGGCGGTATCCACCGCATAGGGGGCCACCAGGGCGAGGGCGACGATCAGGGCGACGGCGGCTGCCAGAACGGCGAATGTAATGCGAAGGCGGCGCATGGCTGAAAATGGTTTCAATTCACATCAGAACGCCAAGGCTTGGCGGATAACCGGGCCAGGTCCATTGCCTTCCTTGTTCAAAAATGACTGACGACCAATGTTCCTCCCCTGGTCAGGCCTGCCCCGGACTCGACCCGGGGAATTTATGTTCATCGGGACGAGACGGCACTGAGGCAGCTCCGTTTTCTGGCGACAGTATAGGGGTAAACCGCTCCCGTGGGCAAGTACAACGCTTCGAATCCGGTTGACAGTACCGGGGTGTCGCGCCTACTCTAATCCGTAGAATCCATTTTACAATTTATGCGAGGGAATCATGGCCGAGATCGAAAAGAAGATCCTGCTGGCCGTCGACGGCTCGCTGCACAGCCGCCTCATGCTCGATTACGTCCTGCGGATGCGGCACCATTTCCCGGGGCTGAGCTGCTGCCTGTTTCACGTTCAGCGGGATTTGCCGCCGCTGCTGGTGGAAGAGGCGGAGCACGACCCCGAGGCCAGGGCCCAGCTCAAGGCCATCTCCCGGCGCAACGAGGACCACGCCCGGCGCGTTCTGGACGACAGTCTGGAAACGCTCCAGCGGGGCGGCATCGCCGCGGGCGCCATCGAGGCCATCTTTCAACCCAGGTCGCTTGGGGTGGCCCGGGACATCATCATCCGTGCGGAGACCATGCGCTTTGATGCCATCGTGGTGGGGCGCCGGGGGCTCACCGGCGTGCAAAAGCTGTTCATCGGCAGCCTCACCGCCAAGCTGTGCGAGCATACCGAAATCGTTCCGGTATGGGTGGTGGACGGCGAATGCCGCAACGACGGATTCCTTGTGGCGGTGGACGGCTCGGCCAACTCGCTGCGGGCCGTGGACCACCTGGCCTTCATGGTCTCCGGGGTGCCGTCGGTCCCCATCACCCTGCTACATGTCATTCCCCGCTTCGCCGACCACTGCGAAATCGATTTCGAAGATACCTCCGGGCAAGCGGCGGCCGTTCTCACCCGCAGCGACCAGCGCTGCCTGGACCGTTTCGCCGCCAAGGCCGCCGATCGGCTGAAACAGGCCGGACTCGAGCCCGGGAACATCGACTTCAAGCAAGTGAACCGAACCACCGGCATCGGCCGCGCCATCCTGGAAATCGCCCGTCGCCAGGGCCTCGGGACCGTGGTCATGGGGCGCCGGGGCAGCGGCGGGGCCTTTTACCACGGCAGGGTCTGCCGCTACGTGATGGAAAAATCGGTCGAGCGGACGTTCTGGCTGGTGCCTTAGGGAAGTTGCCATGAAAGCCGCAGATTTCATTGACCCGGAAGAGCAGGTCGGCACCCCCAACTACAAGCCCCGGTGATCCGCCGGACCATGGTGGACCAGACCGCCCGCCTGTACTGCCTTGCCCTGAAGGAGCGGGGCATGTTGTGCAAGGCCCCCCGCCCCCACACGATCCGGCTCTCCCCTTCCCCGGCATCACCCGGGAAGAAGTCGATATCTCTTCTCTGCGCCTTGTTAAAGGTGTGCTTTGGGCCTATCGGTTCAATTCGCCAAGGCGGTTTTCGAGGGCCGCCTTGAGAATGCGAAAGTTCTGGTCGCGATAATTTTATTGATACGCAACAATCCTCTCTACGGATTCACCGATTTCATCTTCTATCTGAAGCATAAATGTTCGTGCTATCTCTTGTGCGCGATCAAGCCTGTCCACGAAGAATGTGTTTCCGCAATTACGCTCGCGCAAGGACGAGAACCTGCGGTCAAGAGTAGTTGGTTGATCATATTCAATCAGGTAGTCGACGAGTGGTACAAGCTTTTCTTCAATAGTGCGGGGTAAAAAATCATGGTTGGGTAGGCCTAACTGCCTAGCCTCTGCGGCGTTGAGACCGAAAAGAATATGAGACGCACATACGTAGGCTTCTTTTTCATGACCCAACATCGACAGCAGCTTGTATCCCTCGACGCCATGAAGCAATGGGTCATGCGTCATGTATCTACCGATGTCATGCAGAAGAGCCGCAGACCAAATAAATGAACAGTCGATTGAACGATTCTTTGCCAAAACATGTCCAACTTTAATCGTTGCCTCCGCAACGGCCAAGCAGTGTTTGGTCCAATCCGCCCCTCGAGCGTATTTGGATAGAAGGGCGATAGCTTCTTGGCGCGAAAGCATTTCTTAGTTATTCCTCTTTGTTAGGGTCCCGCATTATACCGGCATGAACCCTGTGGTCGATTTCAGAATGAGTTGATCGGTTGGGCGTCAAAACCAACGATTGGAGGCGCGGCTTTATTAGGGCCTCAACGTCAACCGGTTTTTTGCATGGGCCTCGATGGCCGCGTCGCTGAACCACCAGTAGCGGACCTTGCCTGAGAAGTAGTCGTCCACCTGGTCGGTGTGGTGGGGGTGGAAGATCCGCCCGGTAACGCCGCCGGGCTGCACCGCCAGGATTTTTTCCCCGTCGGCCAGATCCGCCACCATGCGCAGGGCCGCGCTGTGGGTGACGTCGAAGGGAGTGTTTACATCCCACCAGCCTCGGCAGAGGGTTTCATTAGACCCGGGGGCCGGGTGGGCGCCGCCTCCCAGCAGCCCCTTGCCGAACCCCTTTCTGCGAATCGGGCTAACCAGCTCCAGGCGGTGCACCGTGCCCCAGAGCCATTTGTCAGGATCGCTTCCCATCCGACGGGTCAATTCGGCGGTTGCCGTCAAGGCCGCCCGGTGCAGCAGGTCGTCGCGGGTTTCCCGCACCCCCTCCGTGCGTCGGTCATCGAACCACTCCGAATCGTCGGTCATGGCCAGCGCCAGCAGCCGCTCTTCCCAAATGTACCAATTGTCCAGGTAGAGAGCGGCCAATTCGGGCCCGAGTTCGTCCTCGAACACCGCGAAGGCGAATTTCACCAGCACCGCCTGGAAAATGGTGGGCGCGGCCTGGTCGATATCGTCCTGGAAATTCCAGCCTGCAAGGATTTCGCCCAGGCGGCGGGTGTCGTCGTGGGCCGTGAGGGCCTTGGCCATAACGGGCGCAAGGCGCACGGCCAGCAGGTTGCGGGTGTCGCGCTGGAACTGCCAGTGATCGAGCGCGGTGAGCGGCGCGGTCCGGTCCATGAGCTCCTTGAGGCGACGGTAGCGGAAAGACGGCGAGAAATACGACGAGTAGTAGTAGGGCAGATCCTGGGTGACGGTGGTGTGGTTGCAGGTGCCCAGCCACCCCTTGGCCGGGTTGACCAGATGGGGGTTGTCTTCGAAAGGAATCCAGCCCTGCCAGTTGTCCCGGCCGTCGCGGACCACCCACGGAACAGTGCCGCTGCCCTCCGCCCGGCGAGGCAGGGTGCCGGTCACCCGCCAGGCGAAGTTGCCGGCCGTGTCGGCCACCACAAGGTTGAGACAGATCATATTGACATCCCGCAAGGCGGCTGAGAATTCATCCACCGAGCGCGCGGTGAGAAACCGGTCTAAACCGATTCTGCCGTGCATGGTCTCGAAGGGGGCAAAGCGCATCGTGATGCACCTGTCGCCGTCCAGCCCCTTGAGCACCCCCGAAACCACCGGCCCGCGGCGGGTGGCAAGAATCCGCAGAACCTCGCTGCGGCAGCCATCCGGCGCCTTCTTGTCCCGAATCCGCAAGGTCTCCTCGATGATCTCGAAGGGGAGCGACCGGTCGCCCTCCAGGTACCGGTTGGGGTCCTTCGGGTCGACGGTTTCCACGTACAAGTCCTGCATGTCGCCGTAGGCGTTGGTGACGCCATAGGCAACGTGTTCGGTGCGGCCCACCACCATCCCCGGGATTCCGGCGATGTTCGCTCCGACGGCCCGGAATTCCGGGGTGATCAGGCCCACCGGATACCAGGGGCCCGGCAGAATGCGCGCGTCCAGATGGGGGTCGTTG
>Ga0190329_1000446_pt1 | contig 12243 bp, 11 predicted proteins | sample 48720423_MG_FD_161655 | JGI IMG/M metagenome (GOLD analysis project Ga0190329, IMG submission 161655) | Hydrothermal vent sediment bacterial communities from Southern Trench, Guaymas Basin, Mexico - 4872-04-2-3_MG | ecosystem: Environmental > Aquatic > Marine > Hydrothermal vents > Sediment ... | reverse complement strand
CGGGACAAGACCCAAACCGGTTCCAATTGAGGACGAGGTATATGAAATGGAAGCGGATACTGTGATACAGGCAATTGGGCAGAGAGCGGATTATTCACTTCTTAATGAGGAATTCAAGGGCAAAATCCAGCTAGATGAAAGAGGTACTAGAATAATTGTTGACGAGAACGGAATGACTTCCGTGAAAGGACTCTTTGCAGGTGGTGATATAGTGAATAAGAGAGGCGACATTGTAAGTGCTATTGCAGATGCAAGAAAGGCAGCAAGGGGGATATTGAGGTATCTGGGGGTGAAGTGATAGTATTAGTAATTTAAACGCTTTGTATGAATTGAATTTAAGCCTTTTGAGTTATAAAATATAAAAATGCGTATTTATGTTTTATTTGTATTAGTTGTTATTAGTTTATTCCTTATTTCATGTAATCATAAACTGACGGAGCCGATTCAATTGCCTTTCAATGTGGAGTCTTTCAATCTCAAAATTCTCCCATACGACAGTCTGTGGGGAGTTTCCAACTCAATAGTACCCTTAGATGAAGAATACCCATCTGACCCTGAAGGGGTTCCCCCTTTCCTTAACTCCTACGACAGTACTTATTATTATCACCCTGTGCTAATTGCTCAAAAGGGTTTAAATTATATCAATAGTTATATTCTAACTCAAGATATCCGATATATGTTGAGAGTTGAAGGGTGGATTAACAAACTAATTGATATTTCCTTTGAAATCAACGGAAGCCTCTATTTCCCATATAACTTTAATATCCATCCACATGGGTGTTACCAAGATACACTCTTTGCGCCATGGTTTTCAGGAATGGCTCAGGGCCAAGTCCTCCAACTTTTAGTAAGACTATTTTATGTAACCGAAAATTATGAATATCTCCAGCTTGCGGATAAAGTATTTCAATCTTTCAGAAATCTGAGCAAGGAAAATTATCCGTGGATTGCTTTCGTAGATGGAGATGGCTATTATTGGATAGAAGAATATCCCCTACCAGAACCTGATCACACCCTAAATGGATTTATTTTTGCTATTTTAGGATTATATGAGTACTGGTTGGCAACGAAAGATCCTGAAGTTAAATTATATATAGATGCTGCGCTAACAACTCTTTACGTGAAACTACCATTATTCCGCAATCCAGGTGGGATTAGTTACTATTGCTTAAAACATCACCATCAATCAGCCCAATATCATATTCTCCATATTAATTTATTAAAATACCTTTACAGAATAACAGGGGAAACATTCTTCTTGGAATTTGCTGACTCTTTATACACAGATTACCATTAAAAGAGTATAACGAAATTAACATAATTTTTGTATGGACTTTATACTTGGTGTATAGTAAAGGATATGAGAATTAAACTTTTCTTCTTAAAAAATAAATTTAGTTTTATTTTCACTTTAAGTCTAGTTAGCTTTATTTATTCATTAATCTTGTTATTCCTTCTCCCAGAAAAATATAGTGCTTCAACGACGATAATCCCGGTTATATCTTTAAGTGAACTTGCGGGAGCTCAAGGAGGAGTATCCAGCATGCTTTCTCTTTTAGCAGGACAATTTGCCACCCCATCTCAAATTTACGCCGATCTTCTTAAAAACCCGGCCCTACAGGACAGTGTTATAAATAAATGTAATTTAAAAGAATTTTACAGAGCACGCTACTTTATTGATGCAAGAAAAAAGCTAAAGAAAAACACAGACGTGGAGGTAACGGCTACAGGTATTATAAATATTAAATTCCTTTCTACAGATAAAGAAAAAGCTCTTCATGTGATAGAAAGTTATCTGCACTATCTCAACAAGACTAACGAAAATACGATTAAATCTGGTATGATTACCCTCAAAAGATTTTTAGAATCTGAAACGAAAAAAATTCAAGATTCTCTAAATATCGCACAAGAAAAACTTGAAAACTTCCAGAGAGAGTTCAGAATACTCATTCCAGAAAAAGAAATAGCCGCTTTTATAACACAGTTGGCAGAGCTAAAAGCTGAAGAAAAACTTTTAGAAATACAACTACAAAGTTATAAAAAAATTTTAGAAGACAATAACCAATTCATTAAAATATTGGAATCCAAACTAAATACTTTGAGAGAAAATATACAGCATTTGTTATCAAAGGGAGACAGTATAGCCTACGGAGCAGGATATTATACACCTGCTGATAAACTACCTGAACTTACAAGGAAGTTCCTAGAACTACGGAGAGATGTGGAAATGTACCAAGTTATGTACACGAGTTTAAAAACGGAACTGGAAAAATTGAAAATAAAAATTAACCAACCTTACAAAAGTTTTCAAATAATACAACCCCCTACTCTATCGGAAAAGAAGGTTTGGCCGCCTATAGGAAAGTTTATTGTACTTATCATAATATGGATTTGCTTAGCTGATTGTTTGATAATATTATCTGAGCAACTCAAAAAGAAGAAGTACTACTTAGAGAGAACATCTTTGTAAACATTTAGATAGCTTTTAGCTGTTTTAATAATACTGTAATTCTTACTAACAAATTCCCTGGCCTGAATTCCTATTTCTTTCCTTTTTGTTTTATTTTTAACAAGGTAAAGTATTAACTCCACCAAAGTTTGTTTATCCCCAACCTCAACAAGGTAACCAGTGACTCCATGCTTCACTACGCTTGGTATTTCACCTACATTGGTTGTAATAGATGGTACCCCGCAAGCCATAGCTTCAAGAAGAGATATGGGCAAACCTTCGGCCAGAGAAGGCAATAAGAATATATCGGTATTTTGTAAAATCTGGACAATATCTCTTCTAATACCTAAAAATTCAACATTGTTATCAAGTTTTAAACTATTTACTGTGTATTTAGCTTTATCAAAATCCTTTCCATGCCCCACCCATTGAAATTTGAAATTCATTTTTCTTTTTAGCAATGACAAGGCCTCAAAAAGCCAATGGAACCCTTTTCTTTCCTCAAGTCTTGCAATTGTAGTGATAACAGGAACATCCCCCTTTAACTCGTAGCTCCTTTTAGGCTTAAATCTATTTACATCTATACCATTGGGTATATATAAAACTTTTGATTGGAGATAAAGCTCTTTTTTTAATTTTTTTTCAATTTCTCGAGAAACACAGATTATTTTCCGAGCTCTTATTAATGAAATATGATCCACTTTTTTGACAATGTTCTTTTTTATTCCTTTCCATTTTCTTTTCTCTATAGGCAAGTGTCTTGTAATTACAAAAGGGACACCTGTAAAAGATGAGACTATAGTCGCATAAAAATCTTGTCTATAGCCATGACTGTGAATTAAATCTACTTTTTCCTTGAGGACGAGCTTAATCAAATCCTTTATGAGGTTTATGTCTAAAAGTCTTTTACTTGAAAGATAATAAATGGACACATCTATATATTCAAATTTATCCTTTAAAGAACTCCATGGATCTAAAATTACCGATACATTTACATCATATTGTACCAACTCTTTAATAACATCAAACATTAGAGTCTCTGCACCGCTAATTGCAACTCTATTTTCCTTAAAATTTTTAATATCATTAGCACCAAGGATTTCTAATATTTTCATAAAACCTCCCTTAATGCTTTACACTCCAAAAGCCCCAACATTGCCCACATTGGTGCAAAAAAGGGAATTGAGAGTGTAAAATTTTCTATAAGGAAGACAGCTAAACCTAATTTAAGAAAGTAACTTTCTACTCTATATATCTTTACTTTTTTTGTAAGTGCTTTAATAAAAATCATAATATAAAAGATAAATCCAAAAATTCCTGTACCTATAAGAATCTCCAAATATGTATTATGGACACGCTTTCCTACATGTGATACAACTGTGGAAAATTCTTTAAAATTATCTAATCCAATCCCAAACAGGGGATTCCGAGGAAGCAATTTAAACGCCAAAACTAAAAAATTAACCCTATCTTGTAAAGAAGTATCAGAGACCCCTTTAGTCGCAGCAAGCAATATAGTTTTAAACCTTCCTAAGAATGGAAAATAAATAATCATAAAAACAGCGGTAACCAAAAATATTAAAAGAATAAGTAAACCTACCCATCTTGTTCTTTTAAATACCATTATGCTAAAAATTACAAAAAGGGTTAGAATTCCAGCCCTTGAATATGTAAATAACAAAGATAATACAAACGTAGCAATGAAAACAATATACAAAAATTTAAAACCAATTTTAGTGGTATTCCGGTATAGATAATATGTTAAAACTATACCTACATTTAACAAAATCGCCCAATAATTGGGATCGTATCCAAAACTTTCCATCCTTCCATAAAATCCCCCTAATCTAAGCATGGTATAAATATTTCCAGATAGATATGAATAAACTATATTTACAAAAGCACCAATAAAAACTGAAAAGGAAATAATTTTCAAACAATTACGTAGTTTATTTTGTGAAGTTATAACATGTTTAATTACCAAATAAAAAGCAACGGCCAACACAAACTCAATGAAACTCCTTAATGCATAATGAAAATTACGTGCAAATATTAGGGATAAGATGGCTGAAACTCCAAATAATAAAACAAAAGTTTCTATTTCTCCTATATGAATTTTAGCTTTCCCATATAATATTAAAATCAAAAAGCCAGAAAAAGTAAAAAAACCCAAAATTATAGTAGGATGCAATTTCGCTAAAAAAGCAGCGCGTTGAATTCCGTTAAAAAGAAAAAAAGAAATTAGGTACACACCTATTACAGGTTTTTTAATAATCAAATATAGTAGTAAAATCCCAGTTATCCCTACAAGAACTTTTAAATATGAATAAATGTAGCCTATATATATCAGCAGATACCCAATAACTGAAAAAATTAACAATATCAGTAAAGAGCCCTTATCGACTTTCTGGTTTTTTATAATCTGTACAATTTTTTCCATAATTTAAGAACATGTGGCTCACTTCTTACTTTCTCAAAAAATTCAAGTAAAAATGCCATAATTATTCCCAAATAAACTGCTATTATTAATGAAAAAATCACCATTTTCTTTCTTTGAGGTGAACTCCTCTTTTCAGGAAGTTCAGCTTGTTTAATGACTGAAATAATAGGCATCCGCTTATTACGCATTAACTTTGCATACTGATATTCATAAAATACTGCTTCATACAGAGACACCAGAAAATCATACTCGTTTTTTAGATTCATGTAATCACTATATATACTAGGAATATAATTAAAAGGGAATTTTAAATAATGGTCCAAGCCTTCAGATTTAACCCTTTTGATTTCATTATTAATAGCACGCAGCTCCTGCTCTATGTGCTTGATAAGAAAAAGAGAAGAATCGGAGAAATTAAGTAAAAGCTTCTTATTAAATTCTAAATTAAGTCTTTTTAACTCTAAATCATGAATTATACTTGTATAGTTTTCCAAATCTTTATCGATTTCCACTAAAGCGTATCTTTTTTTAAATAACTCTAGTTTTTTTTCGACTTTTCTGATAGAATCTTCTATATTCACCAATTTATTTACAAGAAATTCCTCCATACTTCCCCAAATATTTGAATCTTCACTCACCAGTAATTGATTCAGTATAACGGGGATCTGATTTGCCATATCCCGAGCCATAGATCTATCTTTATTTGTTACGTATACAAAAACAAGTCCGGACTGGCCGAGTCTAACATGTATGTCTCTGGATAATTTCTTCCGAACATCTTCAACATATTTCTTTTTATAATATTTTTTTAAGTCAAACTGATATATTAATCTATCTAAAACTGCAGCTGATTTGATAATCTCTGCATAAAGATTTGAAGGCGTAGTCAAAATCGGCAAATAGTAAGTATGAGATGGAATAGGCAAGCCTATTTTTGCTAACTGAAGAGAGTCTTGAGGTATATATTCTAGTCTTTTGGGCATAATGATTATTTCTGCTTCATATTTGGGAGGTAATACTAAAGATAAAATAACACTAAAAAATACTATCGAGATGGTGAGGAAAAATATTAATTTAAATCTTTTCAAAACAACAACTAATAGCTCAATAGCACTTAACTCCATGCAGTAATTTTACACTCAACATACTGATTAGACAAATTATAATGACTCGGCAATACCTCGCCTATTTAATTGATTGCAGAAGCCTGAAACAATATAATTTCAATCCACATGGACACTGGGAAGCCAAATATAATAATAATACTTACAGACTGTCTTCGGTGGGACTATTTTAAACAAATGTCTATTAGTAAGGAATTTGATATAACCTTCAGGAATGCATATTCAATCGCACCATCCACTTTTTTTTCAATACCTTCACTTCTCACTGGAACATTACCTTTTGAATTGACAAACAAAGCAATCCTGCCTCAAGGACTTCCATTTTATTTACCCACTCTACTTGCTAAGGAAGGATATTTAACCATTTTTATAACGGGAAATATCGTAACATCAAGATTTTTTGGGTACAAACAGGGAGAGCACATTTTATTCGAGGATTTTATATCACGAAAGACAACAGATATTAAAGCATTAAAGAGCACCAGCAAAGAGGGCGTTAAAAAGAAAATTAAAGAACTTTTAGTTAAAAAGATCCCGTTTATGTATCATACAATCAGTGATACATTAAAGTATCTCAGATATTTGAGTTTCAAGTTAGGTGCACATAAGCAATTCACCGATCAAAATGTGAATTTTGACTCTAAAATAAGAGCCTATGAGATTATAGAGACTTTTGAGAGTAAGTTGCCTTCCAAGCCAAATAGTCCAATTTTTGCATTTTTGCATTTTATGGACACTCATACTCCCTATGGTCCTCCTGATGAGCCAATAAATAAACTCAAAAATCTTGAAACTCTTACTGCAAAACTTTACACCAATCCACAAAATATTACTGAACAGGAGAAGGCAAAAATATTAGAAATGTACCAAAAAGAAGTAGCTTTTTTAGATAAACATTTGAAGAAATTGTTAGATTTTATCTGGGAAAAACTTGATCGTAAAAATACTCTGGTTATTTTAATATCAGACCATGGTGAATTACTTGGAGAAGATGGGAAATATCTACATCCAGATAATATATTAAATGAATTCACACTCCATGTGCCTCTGGCAGTTGCCGGTTTAGATTCCAAAAATAAGCTAAAGAAATTTGAAGATAAACTTGTTTCCTCCCTATCAGTGTATTATTTGATAACCAATCTTCTATTTAATGGAAAATATTACATACCGGAATTCTCTGAAACAATTTCAGTAGGGTATACCAAAAGTATTGAAAGAATTTATTCTCCGTACAACATTTTTATTAAAAGAGGTAATTCTTTTGAAAAAGTATATGTTCTTGAAGAAACGCCTGAGTTAAAAATTAAATTTGAAAATTTACTGGTCTCGAGGCGTAGAAGGACGTTGCTCTTAAAACTCAATAAAATAAATTTATACAAATATGCTACAGAACCAGGAAGTATAATCTTATAGTGCCGGAGATTATAACGTTATCATGTAACAAAGAGACTTGATATTACTTTTATTAACTCTTTTTTTCTTTTTTCCACATCAAAAAACTTGCAAATCCTATCCCGGGCTTTTCCCCCTAAGCTAGATGGTGCCTCTAACGCTTTTTTAATTCCTTTTATTACATCCTCTTCATTGTCAATGTTTACAACAACACCTGTTTCACCCACCACTTCAGGCAATGCAGTTTTATTACTAACAACAGGAATACATTCACAGGCCATAGCTTCAGCCAGGGCACAGCCGAAACTCTCCTGGCGTGAGAGCTGTAAGTAAATTTTAGCTTTGGAATAAAATTTTACCAGTTCATCAGATTTTAGAAAACCGACTATTTCTATATTCCTTGGCAGTATACCAAAATTGTTCTTTTTCCACAAAGGAGAATATTTTCCTATAATTATAATTTTATGTCTCTGGAAATGTGATGCTACTTTAAAAATAATATCAATACCCTTTTTATAAAATTGGCTATCTATATCGGATGCAACCGTCAACATTATCTCTTCCTTCTCCACTCCTGGAAGTTTAAAAAATTTTTTAGTATTAATACCGTTATGAATTACATAGATGTTTTCATTTTTAGTGATCTTTTTAACTTCCTGAGACGCATAGTTAGATACCGGTAAAATAACATCGGCAAGATTTAAAATTTTTTTAATAAAAAAGGCTTTAATGGGATTATTTAATGCACCATAATTTATTTCTTTCATTTTTACTACTTCATATCCACCAACTACTACAGCAGTTTTTTTGTGCAATATTTTTGCAATAAAAATATGCACGAAAAATTGGGGTAGTGTAAACCATGTAAAGACCAAATCAGAATTGCAAATCTTGGTTAAAGATTTGAAAAAAGATATTATAGATTTTTTGACCTGATTTTTATTGATGTAATAAGGTAATACCTCAAAGTTAGTTCTCAAAATATTTACGTCTTGTACAACAAATGACGACGGCTTTAACCCCAAAAATAAAATGCGTTTTTTCCTTGAGAGTGAATATAAGCTCCTCATCCTCATTTAAATAATGTCCTCCATAAATTCAATATATTTATCAGCTAAAGACTGTAAATTCCTGCTTTCTACAATGGCATTAAAATTTTTATCAAGACTTTTCTTATAAAAACTATAATTTCTCTGTATTTCATTTATTGCTTTTGTAATTTTAATAACGTTCTGTGAATTTGCAACAATGCCTATTCCATATTCCTTAATAAACTCCTCCAATTCTCCTCCTACAGTAGACAGAATAGGTTTTTTACACAGAATATAATCAAAAACCTTAGAAGGGAATGCATCTCTAAATAATTTTATATTTTTCAAAGTAACAAGGCCCACATGGCTACTCTGGATTAATTTGATTACTTCCTCTCTGGATTTTTCTCCAAGCAATTTGACTTGTTTTTCAAGACCAAATTTATCAATCAAATCTTTTATCACCTGTTTTTTGGAACCACTGCCAACTATCAAGAGTTGGATATCATCTCTATTCCTCAACAACTTAAAGGCTTCAACTACCTTCTCTAGCTCTTGCATATAGCCAATTAAACCTGTATAGATAATTTTAAAAACTCTATTATCCATAGAGATATCTACTCCAAAATTAATTTCCATGTCAGGGTCTATACCATTGGGAATCCAGATAACATTTTCCTTTAAGTTCCTTAATCTTCTGGTAATACCTTTAGTCACCCCAACAAGAACTTTAGATTTTTTATATAGATATCTGGCAAATAACGAAGCTACTATTACAATCGGATGGAATTTGTAAATTTTTTTCATCTCAATCAAAGACTCGGGCCAAAGGTCTCTTATCTCTGTAACGAGTGGTGTTTTCAACTTATAGCTCATTATTAGGCCTGCAAAGCCTACCACAAGCGGGGGTGAGGTAACTATAATAATATCCAGTTTTTTTCTTATTAACTTTATAAGGCGGATAGATTTAAGTGTAAAAATAATTTGCCCAATAAGACGTTTAAAAATTGCATCTTCCGCTCCCGCAAGAAAAGTTGGTACTCTGTATACAAGTAATCCATTATCCCTCTCAACATATAGTCTATTTTGAGTATAAGGTTGCCTTAGCTTTCCCGATGGGTAATGAGGTACAGTTGTAATTACAATAACTTCATGCCCTTTTTCATTCCACTTTTTAACAAATCCTGAAATTCGATTGGCTGCTGCCCCTATATCAGGGGGATAATAAAAACTTAAAACAGCTATATTCATCTATTAACTAAAATCTAAAAGCTTCAAATTCCTTAGTGGAATGCGCCTTAATTTGATTTCCTCCACAAGCAAAACCATTTCCACTGTATTCCAGACCTTACCTTCCAACAGATGTCCACCAGTTACTCCACCGTCTTTTTTACCTAGAGTCACATGAAAATGATATGGCGGATCTGTATCTTTTGTGATTAATCCACTAACACCAAGAAGTTCAGCAGGTTCTGCCAATTTATGTATTTCATATTTTTCCCCGTCAAAATATCCCATTTCCACATCATTTAGCATTCCAAGAGCTGTAACAACAATAGCAAGTTCTGGAAGCTCAGGGGATTCTATCAGCTTCTTAATATTCTCAAGAAAATCCTCTCCATGCTCCATAATAACAACAATAATATCATTTTTCTTTTTCCACTTCATAACAACCTCCTTCTAAATTTTAAAGGAATATGCATGATTTATAAAACACTACCTTGAAATGCCTTTTTGTTACTTTTATACTAATCCACATGTTTCTAATTATCTCGGATACTCACTTTGGAACTGGACCTGATGAAAATTTGAGGAGAAAAAGATTTTCTGATATTCTGAGAAAAAAATCAGGAGAAGTCGATAAAATCATTTTATTAGGTGACATTTTCGATTTCTGGATAGAGTACCACTATCTTATAAGAAGAGATTACTTTGATATATTGTGCCTGTTGGGTCAAGTGGCCAGTGAGAAAGAACTAATTTTTCTGAGTGGGAATCACGACTTCTTTTCTCTCAATTTACTTAAACAACAAGGCATTAAAGTAATAAAGAAAAACCTTGAACTTGATATTAATGGGAAAAAAGTGTTGCTATCTCATGGAGATACTATGTATTTCACGGGAAAAATTACCAGATTCTTAATAAGCAATGAATTGACCCAGTTCTTATTTAGACTCGTACATCCCGAACTGGGAATTTTCCTTGCAAAATCTTTTTCAAAACTATCCAGATTGAGAACCGGTAAAATGGAACCCCCAGACGATATCCCCGCCTATATTGCAAAAAAGCTAAAACAATATGACATGGTGATCACCGGTCATTTACATTACCCCATGATAAAACTTTACCAAAATAAAATTTATGCTAATCCTGGTGAATGGATAGCAGATTTTACCTATTTGATTTTAGATAACGATTACATTGCACTTTATCAATATCCTGACGTTTTGATAAAAAAAGTTGAATACTGTAAAATAAACCCATGAAAAAAACAACTCTTATAATAATTCTTGTATCAGTGAGTGTATTTCTTTATTTTGCCATACTTTTCCCGCTTACACTCCGTAATCTGAGGCCTAAAATTGGTGTTGTTAAAATTCAGGGTGGAATATACTCTTCAGAACAATACATAAACTGGATAAAGAAACTAAAAGAAAACTCTCAGGTGAAAGGAATTCTTCTTGTTGTGAATTCCCCTGGTGGTGGAGTGGTGGCCTCTGACGAAATATATAATGCCCTTATGGATTTTAAGAAGACAGGAAGACCCCTTGTGGCATATTTCGGAAGTGTTGCTGCTTCGGGAGGGTATTACGTTGGCTGTGCTGCTGATGTGATCGTTTCGAATCCCAACACTATAACAGGTTCTATAGGTGTAATAGCAGAATTTCCTGTGGTGAAAAATCTTTTGAAAAAAATTGGCGTGGACTTTATTGTAATAAAATCCCGGGACAAAAAAGATCTTGGCTCTCCGTGGAGGGAAATGACAAGAGAAGAGAAAAAAATCATTAAATCACTTATTGATGAGACCTATCAAAACTTTCTTAAAATTGTGTCAGAGTCCAGAAACATTCCAATGGATTCTCTTTACAAAATTGCAGATGGAAGAATTTTTTCAGGTAGACAGGCATTGAAATACGGACTGGTGGATACCTTAGGAACTATAGATACAGCTATTGAAATCCTTAAACAAAAAGCAAAGATCAAAGGCAAGCCCATGCTTGTTGAACCTCGAAAGAGGTTTTCTCTTCTTTCCCTAATTACTGGAGAGGAAACAAAAATAAGCGACATTAAACTTGATTACAGGATGGTGCTGCCATGATTGAAAGATACTTCACTCCTGAAATGAAAGAGATATTCAGTGAAGAAAATAAATACAGGAAGTGGATCACCGTGGAGATAGCTGCACTTGAGGTTCTGGAAGAAGAAGGTATTATAGAGTCAGGAACTTCACAGAAAATTAAAGAATATCTCAAAGAGCTAAATATAAATGAATTTACAAAGAGAGCAAAGGAAATTGAGAAAGAGGTTGAACACGATGTTATTGCCTTTTTAATGGCCCTTGAGGAGATAGTCGGCAATGCAGGAAGATACATACATTTCGGATTAACATCCAGCGATGTTGTGGACACTGCCAATGCTCTGATTCTCAAAGAAGGAGTGGAAGTTCTACTTAAAGAGCTGGAATTATTAATTAAAGCCGTTGAGAGTAAGGCACTGGAATACAAGGCACAACCTATTATGGGAAGAACACACGGGGTGTATGCAGAACCTACCAGTTTAGGTCTTAAATTTCTCTATTTTTATTCA
>Ga0190329_1000444_pt1 | contig 12264 bp, 10 predicted proteins | sample 48720423_MG_FD_161655 | JGI IMG/M metagenome (GOLD analysis project Ga0190329, IMG submission 161655) | Hydrothermal vent sediment bacterial communities from Southern Trench, Guaymas Basin, Mexico - 4872-04-2-3_MG | ecosystem: Environmental > Aquatic > Marine > Hydrothermal vents > Sediment ... | reverse complement strand
TTCACTCAAAAACTTGTAAAAATTTTCCTTTGTAAACCCCGGACCTGCCACAATAGCCTTGTCCACCCTTTCTCTCTCCATTATTTCAAGCATTGTCTTTGCGAGATCGTGGAAGAATTTCTTCTCCTCACTCTCCCTATCAGCATTGTATCTCTTCCCTCCAAGGTTGTGGGTTATATTTGCAATGTGTTCGACCCCATACTCTCTTACTACGGCAATATCCGCTTCCCCTTCATCAATCACAGTTATCATGACCCTAGCTCTTTGGGAGGCTTTTACTGCTTCCTCTAAACGTTCTATATGGTGTCGTTTCCACTTTTCCTTCTGGATCGTGATTATGTTATTCTCCTCAATAGCCAGAGTATGATATTTGCCAATAGGGACTTCTTCCCTTGAACTGGAGACTATAGGACCAGTTATTCTAAGGGCATTTGCGAATTTATGAAAATTAACCTTTTCAACCTTTATCCCCAGAAATACGGGAATTGTCTGAACTTTTTCTGGCCTTAGAGAATCACTCCTCTGACTTTGTTTTCTAAAGGTTTTGGCATAAACAATGTCCCCCTCTTCAATAACGTGATAAAGATGCCAGAGGTCATCAAGAGTTTCTACCTTTACCTTGATTTTACCTTCTTTAGGATCCTGATGAATTATCTTCACTCTCATCACCAACTTGAAATTCATCACTCACTTTTTAAATATACAGCGCAACTTTTAAAAAGCAACCTTGTTTATTCACCTTGACTAGGCGGTGAAAACCGCGGGATGTTCCGCTCTACGGAGAACCACAAACAGTGAAAGACGAGGTGGAAAAAATGGGAATGTACAAATACATTAGGGAAGCTTGGAAGAATCCAAAAAAGACATATGTAGGAGACCTGTTAAAACAGAGGATGGTTAAGTGGAGAAGAGAACCGAGCATTGTGAGAATTGAAAGACCCACCAGACTTGACAGGGCTAGAAACTTAGGGTACCAAGCTAAACAAGGTTATGTTCTTGTAAGAGTTAGAGTGAGAAAAGGTGGACGAAAGAGACCAAGATGGAGAGGAGGAAGAAAACCCTCAAAGATGGGTCAGGTTAGATACTCACCAAAGAAGTCCCTTCAATGGATTGCTGAAGAGAAAGCTGCACGCAAGTTCCCCAACCTTGAGGTTCTTAACTCCTACTGGGTTGGGGAGGATGGTATGTATAGATGGTTTGAGGTCATACTTGTTGATCCACATCACCCAGTTATAAAGAGCGATCCAAAAATAGCATGGATTGCCGGAAAGGCCCACAAAGGTAGAGTCTTTAGAGGACTAACCTCCGCCGGTAAAAAGAGCAGAGGCCTTAGAAACAAGGGTAAAGGTGCGGAGAAAATTAGACCAAGCATTAGGGCCCATAAAGGAAGGGGTAAGTGATCCCCCATTCTTCTTTAATTCATCTTTTCTTGATCCCTTGATTTGCAATATCTTTTAAACTTCTATTACAAAACTTCAAGAGGTGAAAACAATGCCAAAACTTCAAGCTCACCATATAAGAGTCTCAACATTTGCTCACGCAACTGAAGATCCTGAAAAAGTCTTAGAAGCCATGGGAATATTTTTCCCAGAAGACGTCCCCTCAGAAGACATCGAATTTGAAATACTCGAAACGGAAGGTTACTTTGGAAATCCAATCAAAGTGATAAATGCCGAATTAAAAAGAAGTAAAAGTGTTAAAAAAATGCTTGAACATCTCAAGGAGCTTTTAAATGAGGAGGATAAAGAATACCTCCTTGAAAACCTCGAAGAGAAAGTTGATGAAACAGGAACATTCTTTATTCGGTTCAACAAACAAAAAGCCTATCTAGGAGAGGTAGCGGTAGGAGAAGGAGAAGACGTTATTCAAGTCAAGATAAAAGTCAAGGCATTTCCGATGAAAAAGGAAACCGTTGTAAAGACAATTAAGGAGTGGTTGAGCGAATGAAATGGATTGAAATGGACGTAAGGAGTGAAGATGCCTATGAATTTGCCAAGAAGTGGTATGATGAGGTAGTCTTTACAAAAAAGCTTATTCTAAAAAGTCTTCCAAATTTCGAGAAGCTCAAAAATGAAGTTAATGAACTCAAGAAAGAATATGGGAAGGTTGCACTTCTCATCATCACAGATAAGCCTTCCCTAATACGAGAGGTAAAACGGAGGGTCCCAAAAGCTTTAATTTATGTCCAAGGTGGGAACTTAAGAGTTACTCGTTTTGCTATAGAAAGTAAAGTTGATGCTATAATTTCCCCTGAACTCGGGAGGAAAGACAATGGACTTGACCATGTTCTTGCAAGACTTGCAGCTAAAAATGAAGTTGCAATAGGGTTCTCCCTAGCTCCTCTTTTGAGAACAACCCCATATGAAAAGGCAAATATTTTGAAGTTCATGATAAAGAACTGGAAACTTGTAAATAAATATAAAGCCCCTCGATTTCTGACTTCTTCCGCCGAATCTAAATGGGAAGTTCGATCTCCAAAAGATTTAATGAGCCTTGGAACAGCCTTAGGCATGGAAATCCCACAAGCAAAATCCTCCTTAAGCTTCTACCCGGAAAGAATTTTAAAAAAGAAAAATTGTAAAGTGTAGCGTTATTGTGCCTTTTCAAGCAAACGCATTAGGAGAGCCCATTGCTGATCCGCAAAGGCCTCTTTTTCCACAACGATTATGAGAGTCCCATTATAATGCATGACAAAATCCTTAACTTTATTTAGAAACTTCATTACACTACTGAAATCATTATACATTAACAAGTACTCCACGCAATCAAGAACAATAACTCCTCTACTTCCTTTTTCCTCCATCATTCTCAGATATCTATACGAAAGCTCTGTAATTCTCTCTAAATTGGTTGGCGATATAAAGTTATCCCTGCCTTCTTTACTGATTGTGGTTATGAAATAGCGTTCCCAAACATCAGCCGCTTCTTTTAGATCTCTAACAAATGCCAATACTGGAATATCTTTCAATGTTTCTTTTAGAATTGTGTATTTTTCCTTGTTCACTATTAAAACTCCAGGTTCTATCGTAATTTGAGGAATTTCCAATGTTTTCAGCTTACTGAATTCATCAGAATGCGTTAATTTTATTGTAAGAGCTGTTAAAAAGACAACCAATACTGCTGATGTTGCATACCCAATTATTGGATACACTTCTTGAACATATGGAGGGAGGCCATAAATTATTGGAATTGGAAAGAGGTGAAGTCCAAAAAGCACCAACCCAATGAAAAGATATCTCGCCTTTCTGCCATATATCCCCTCAATACTCTTAATAGAAAATCCTGCCAACAGGAAAAACACGCCGGCAGTTGCATGAGCCCCTGCCATTATAATGAAACCACTTAGTATGTTAATCATCCCTATTTTTGCTAGAATTTCCAAGCCAATAAAGTATAAAGCAAGCAATGGTGGTATTAAAGCAAGTGGAAATATTTTCAACAGTGTTACAGCCCTATCTTCTTCTTTACATAATTCTACAACACCATAAAACATCAGCATAGAGACTATGCTCAAGAAAAATCCAATTGCATATGGATTTAACACAGTATAGTTAATTACTGTTAAAAAATCAAAAAACCAAGCCAATGAAATAAACAGTGCAGATCTACGTTTGGTCTTTCGATAAACACGCAGAATAAGAGTAAACGCCAAGAGATCTGCTATTAACACAACCATCCCCTGAATAGTAGAGAGCATTGAATAGTCTACCATTCAAACCACCCTCTTGCCACGTTTGGGGTTTCCAAACCCATCCCATCCAAATGGGTTCATTGGAGGAACTCTACTCATACTCTCATCTTCTATCTTCACTATAAGGAGTTCAGGTCTTGCTATTATTAATCCCATTCTTCCCCGTTCCCCATACCTAGCTATTTTGTATTGGCCCTCTTCTTGAACTAATGGAAATATTATTGTAAAGGGATAATTTGGATAGTATACAACCTCATTATTTTTAAGCATTCCTATTATATCCCCAAACGCATAATACCCATAGAGTGGGATGATAGTCGAATTTTTAAAAGTTTTTTGAATTTCTTCGAGAGAGTTAACAGTAATGCCGAGCCCACTCAAAATTACAGTCTCTATGTTTTCCGGCTCTGAAACAAGAGCAAGCATCTGGGGACCGGTTCTAATTGTATTGATTCTATCCTTTTCAAAAATTCTTTTGGTATATCTTGCCAATGGAGCTAATCTTCCTTTCAATACCTCTTCTAATCTTTTTTCCTCAAGTTCTTGTTTTATTCCGTCAGTCTCCACACCAATAAAGTATAGCAAACCGCCATAAGACCATACCAGTTCACTTATCTCTTCCTGGTACCACCCATATGGACCATGGACTATTGCTCTCATCCTGTGATCCTCATTGTATTTTTTATCCAATCCATAAATCTCATCAAATGAAACTCTTAGATATTTTACAAGAAGCTTTAGATACTCATATGCCCAGTGTCCAATTGCTCTTTCTCTGGTTGTACCTGATGATTGGTAGAACCGAATCCTACCACTATAGTTTTCTGGGACGAAATCCAGCCAGTTATTCCGTAAATAATCTTCATCAACTACCAACTTAGCGTTAAATATTCTCTCAAAAACCTCAGTTAAATCTCCCTCAAAAATCCCGTTTAACTCTATTTCCCCTTTCATTTTTTTCCAATAGGGAGTGTTGTCAAGGTGATGTTCAAAAACTCTTCGAAGATAGTCTACTGTCTCTCTTTCGCTGACATTTAAGGGATTCTCATACTCCTCGATTATATCCTTATATCTTAACATTTATAATCCTCCTAGCAACTTTCGAAAACATAGTATATAAAATTACATATAGAGGTTATTAATTTTTCTTTATGGTCCAAAAACTAAATGGTTAAATAGTAAAACTGCATTATTGAAGAAGGTGATACCATGACAGGGATAGTACTTGGGGATATTGATACCAACGATTTGAGATATACAGCCGAGAAAGCATGTGAAACAACAGAGTTCTGGAAAGAAAAATTCATGGGAACAAATATTGATGAATTGACTCCCAACAGCCTGCTTTCAGCTACTGACAAAGTTTTCATAACACCTCACGACTTGTACAATGCAGATAAACTATGGCCCACATATATAAAAAATTTAGAAATCTTCCACGGGGTGATGAGAACAAGTGGGACTACTGGGGATCCAAAAAGAGTACCTTTTACACATGATGACAAAAAAAGATATCGCCGTCAAGCTCGTTCTTGGGCCTTAGAATACCTAGAAGGCTCTATCATGGCATCGTTTACTGCTCCATTGCCCTCTTCATCTGGAGTTTTTGCAATTGAAGGATTTTCAGAGGCAAACATTAGGTATCATCAAATTCCCATCCAATATCTGCGAATGAGAGACGCACTAATAAAGGAACTAAGAGGGATAAAGGCCACAGGAATATTCGGGTTAACTGCTGCAGTATACAATCTTAGCCTGACTCTTCCAGAAGATATAAGAAATGACATTCAGCTCATAATTATGGGTGGAGAAACACTAACAAAAGAGTTAGCAAAAGTAGTTCTTGATAGCTTTCCAAATGCAGTAATTTTTGATGTATTTGCAAACACAGAGGATGGGTTAACCGGCTATAGATTAATCACAAAGAAAAAAGTAACTCCATTTACCTTTTCAGACTCTCTAATAGTCCTTAAACAGACCAAAGACGAAGAGTACAAAGAATATCATGAAATTTATATAACAAAAGTTATGAAAGAGGAAGAACTTACAGGATTGCCACTGTTTAACTACAAGATTGGGGACTTGGCAAAAGTTGTTGATGGAAAAATTGTAAATGTTATAAGAGAAAAGGACACGATAAGTCTCGCCGGAGCAAAACTCCACATAGACCAGGTTATGGACATAGTTCATAGATATCCCTCCCTAATAGACTTCGTGATAATCTATCACCCGCTCTCCCCAGAAAATCCAAAGCCAAAAGCTACAATAAGGGTAGGATACATGGGAGAAAAACCAGCCGGTGTAGAAGATGAGATAAGAGAGTTGATATACGAGGCAAATAATCCAGTTAGATATGAAGTAGAAGAAGCTAAATCATCAGAGCTCAGAATAGAGGCTGTTCCAGCAAAAGAGGTTAGAAAGAACTTACCTCAAAAACCAGGAAAAACTAAAAGAATTTTCATCGTTGGAAAAGATATCTGACTTTTCTATTTTTATCTCCCAGTTGCTTGTAAGACCCCTTCCGTAAGGGGAGTGGGTGGGTAAGGTTTAAATATCTCAAAATATAGCATAATAACAATTTTGGAACAGTCAAACGACTGGACGGCCTGCTAGGGCTGGTGTGCAAAGTAACCTCCGAATCCGAGAGGATAAGGGGTAGTGACCGCGTGAACCGGCCAGTGAGAGTGAAGCAATGATGAACTCTCACGAAGCCCCACCCGTTAGGGCGAGATAGGTCACCCCGTCTAATACCTATTCCAATGTTATATATTCCCTATTAAAAGGACAAGCTTTCAAATAAAAAATGCAAAATTATTTAACTTCTTTTTCCTAATTTCCAGTACAGGTGAAGAAAATGAAACCAAAGATAATCCATGATCCCATACATGGGAGTATGAAAATAAGTGGACTCATTTTAGATCTCATCAAAACCCCAGAATTTCAAAGATTGAGGAATATAAAACAGCTTGGATTAGCATATCTCGTTTATCCTGGTGCAAATCATTCACGATTCGAGCACTCTTTAGGTACTTACAACATTGCAAAGAGACTTGGTCAAGAACTAGAATTAAGTGAGGAAGAACGGACAATTTTAGAAGCAGGGGCACTCTTGCATGATATCGGTCATGGCCCATTTTCTCATACTTTTGAGCAAATATACGAGCATTATGTAAGAGAATACGACCACATGCATCTCGGCCAAAACATAATCCTTGGAAAGATCGATATAATAGAGGGAGAAATAGAAGAAAGACAATTCATCCCGGAGATATTGGACTTTTACGGCTACAAGCCAAAAGAGGTTGCTGACCTTGTTTTAGGTAAATACCAGAAAAGATACCTTGGACAGGCCCTCCATGGAGATGTAGATGTGGACCAGATAGATTACCTCATCAGAGACGCTCATTATACTGGCGTGGCACATGGAATAATTGATCTCGAAAGACTTCTTAAAATACTTAGAATACATAACAATGAACTAGTAGTGGACGAGAAAGGAGTAGAAGCTGTTGAGGGAATGATGGTTGCCAGATCTCTAATGTACTCAAGAGTCTATTTCCATCATACCGTAAAAATAGCTGAAAGCATGCTTACACGAGCCCTTGAGTTTGCCCTTGAGGATGGATATTTGTGGGAATTCTGGAAAATGACGGACTGTAGGGTTCTCGTTGAACTTGAAGACCTAGAAGGTTATCCAGCAGAAATTGTAAAACGTGTTAAATACCGTGACCTGTTTAAGGCTGCTTTACTTCTGAACGCTGATGAGCTGACTACTGAAGAAAAGAGAGAATTATTGAACGTATATAAAGACATCAAAAAAAGACAAGAGCTTGAAAGAAGACTAGCAAACGCTGTTGGTGCAAGAGAGGGAGAAGTCCTCATAGAATTCTCCACAGCAGATCTAATGTTAACTGAACCCCGTTTGAAATCAACAGAAATCGGAGTATTAATGCATAATGGAGAGGTAAGACCACTTACTAAAGTCACCCCCCTTGCAAATGCTCTAAAAAGAAGACAAACACCAAGATGGGCTGTTCTCATTGCAGCACCAGCCAAGTATGTAGAGAAAATAAGGGAAGTCTGGAGGAAAGTTATCTTCAGCTGAATATCTTCCTCTTTATCTCTTTTTTAAGCTCTTCAATCATTTCCATTAACTCATCTGCATCTCTGATTTCATCAAGCTTTTCCTTTGGAATTAATGGTATCTCTCCGATCACTTCAGTTTTTGTTTTTTTGAGGATAAAAAGACCATCGCTATGAATGATCTTACTCACTTCATTTACCATTTGAGCTCTTTTGAGTGTTGAAGTTGTTCTTCTCTCACTTATACCAGTAAGAATCTTTAATCCTTCTTCTTTGGAAATTGCATCAAACGGAGCTTTTTTAATCTTAACAACCCTCATTCCAAATGTCTCCAAACGGTTAAAAATCTCCTTCTCCAACTCAGTTTCTGGTTCTACATTCATTTTTGCTTCTACTTTTGAGTTAAGAATATCAATAGGTCTCGCCACAGGAGCATCAAAAAGTTCCTCTAACCTAAGAGCAATTTCAAGACTCATAGCCTGCTCTCCTTTTTCATAGTTTTGAAGACTTTTTCTCGAGACTCCAAGCAATTCAGCAAGTTCTCCAACACTATATCCATAACTCTCTCTAAGCTCTCGTAGGTATTTTCCATTAACCTTAACATAAAATCCTCCCCTTTCAGCAAAAATTGCTGGGAGTTCATTCTCTACAAGAACGTTATAAAGTGTTTGAGGGTTTAAGGCATGAACACCATGCCTTTCATATACAACCCCTTCCTCAAGTTCCTCATTTTTTGACCTAAAGCCTACAATGAGGGGCGAGGCCTCGAACAGCTTTGCCAATCTCTTTAAATCTTCCGCTTGTTCTTCAGTGAGAGAATCAATATTCTGAAGGACCTTCACAAACAAGAGCAGAAAAAGTCTACTAGCGGCCAAGTCAAAGCATGAACCCCTAAATTCCATTCTAGCAACTTTAAATCCAGTGCCTTTGAAGATACCTTCAACAATCCGCAATAATCTTTCTTTTTCCATCATCTCATTTATGATTAATATAAAGGAGTTTAAAAGTTTTTATAGTCCCAAATATGCTGGCAAGTCTAACTTCCCTCCCCCTCCTAAGGAATGTAACGTGAAAAGTACCACCTCTTGAGAATTGTGACACTTCCTACGCTTCCATTCATAAAAATTTAAATATTAAATTTGCATATATACCATGAGAGGTGTGCACTATGATTGAAATGTTAGAGAGGATTCTAGATACTGTTAAATGGGGGGAAACCGTTTTAGTAGAACACTCTACATATACTCCAACTTCAAAACTCTTTCATTTAATATTAAACTGGGCCAAAGAGCGAGGATATCTAATCCTTATTGACGATATCCTCGATACTCTTAATGTTTACAAACAACATATGAAGATTGCAGGACTAGAAACCAAGGTGCTAGACGAGAGTAAAGTCATTAAAATTAGAGGAATTCAGAAAACGGGCAATATTGTAGGATATATAAGCCGAAGTGATATACCTGTGCTCAATAAAAGGTATCAAGAGATTTTTGAAAATTATTTCAATAGAGAAAGAGTTATCAACTGTGTTTTAGGTTATGAAAAACTATTAATAACCTCTGGTTCCAAAGAAGAAGTACTACACAACCTTATAAACCAAGTTATGCCATTTATTGGATTTGAAAAGAGGATAGCCTTCTACTACATACCAACAAACGTCTTAGAGAAAGCTTTTCCTGAAGCACTCCCTCTAATTGAAAGCGTTTCCACAACGATTATTAAACTGGATAAAGCTGGCAAAAATATCTTATTCTCAATTGTCAAATCGATAGACAATGAGCTTGATGGTATAGAGATCAGGATTTAGTCTATTTTCCGTTTTATATCTCTTTAAAATGTAATAACGAAATTTTGAGTACTTTAACACTAACACACTCCTTGATGGATAAACTTTTAACCACTGAATATGCTTTAAAACCTGAAAGTCTCACCCTTTAAGGTGAGAAGGAGGCCAAGATGGTGAAACTCCACATAGGCATCGACGATACAGACTCTCCAGAGGGCATGTGCACCACATATTTGGGAGCCTTATTATATAGAGAAATCTCCAAGATAGCGGAGCCTTTAGACCTACCAAAATTGATTAGGTTAAATCCCAATGTGCCCTATAAAACCCGTGGGAACGGGGCCGTTGCAATGAGTTTTGATGCCAAAGAGGAAGATATACCCAAAATAAAAAATCTCGTGTTGGGAATAGTAAAAGAACTTTCAGACTTTTCTCATCAAAACACTAACCCAGGTGTTGTTTTTATTGAAGGTGACATTCCTGAAAAGCTAGAAAGATTTGCATATAAGGCTATTTGGGAGCATCTAGATATAACGGACGCTGAAAATATTGCAGAAGAGCTAAATGCTGAAATTCATAAATTCAGATTAGGACGAGGGATAATAGGAGCATTGGCAGCCGTTGGCCATCCACTCAAAGTCTTTACTTATGAACTCCTTGCTTATCGGACAAGAGAGTTTTGGGGAACTGTCAGAAAAGTGAATAAAGAAAGTGTCTTTGTAGTGGATCATCTTACGTATCCATTTACCTATGACAATGTTGACTTATCCAAAGGCAGTGTCTTAATAACCCCTCATGGTAAAGACCCCGTGTTGGTTGGAATTAGAGGAATAGATAAAAACAAAGTTATGTGGGCCTTTGAAAATATTATTTTTGAAGAACCTATTGATTTCTTCCAGATTTACAAAACTAACCAAAACACAGATGATCATCTAAGATTCAAAAAAATTGCGGAGTTAAAACCCTTAGAGAGTGCTATAGTGAGAGGAAAAGTGATAAAAAAATACTGGGAAAAAGGACGCCATGTATTTTTTGAGATAAGTGATGAAACTGGAAAGTTGAGAGTAGCAGCCTTTGAGCCTACGAAAGGGTTTAGAAAGTACGTAAGAATGCTCATTGAGGGAGATGAAATAATAGCTGCTGGTGGAGTAAAAGAATTCAATGGTGTGTTAACCCTCAACCTCGAAAAGTTTTACCCTATAAAGCTAGCTGAAAAAATAACATATGAAAAACCAAAATGTCCAAAATGTAAAGGCACTATGAAGAGTAAAGGAGAGTATCTAAAGTGCAAAAAGTGTGGATACAAAATGAAAAAAGTCTTAATCCCCAAAAGAATTCCACGAGACCTTAAAAGAAAGATCTATGAAGTACCTCCAGATGCTCGAAAGCATCTCTCTCGACCATTGGTCCTCCCAACGGCAGAGGACAAGATCTTAGACGTGTTAAAATTAAAAAAGTAGTTTAAGACTCCTCAGTTTTCTCTTTTTCTTCTACGTAAGCTATGACATTGTCAACTATCTGAGGGGCCATGCCAATATAATTTTCAGGCTTTAATGATGCCAAGTCATCGTCTGTTAAATATTCTCTTGCTTCTTTGCTTTCAGACAACACTTCCAATAGATCCCTATTTTCCTCAAACGCCTTCATTGCAAGCCTCCTTACAAGTTCATGAGCCTCCTGCCTTCCCATACCTTTCTCAGTAAGCTTTAACATTAATGGTTCAGCCATTATTAAGTTCTTTGTAAGGTAAAGGTTCTTCTTTATGTTCTCTGGGAAAAATTCCAGACCCAAAAGCACTTTCTTCATGTTTTTAAGCATCTCGTCTAGAAGCACAAATGTCTCTGGAAGTATTACCCGTTCGACGGAAGAATTTGTAAGGTCCCGCTCATGCCATAGAGGGTTATTCAAAAGTGCTGGAATAACATTTGAATAGATAACTCTCGCGAGCCCACTAATTTTCTCACTTCTTATTGGATTCCTCTTATGAGGCATTGTGGAAGAACCTACTTGTTTCTTTCCAAATGGCTCACTAATCTCTAAAATTTCAGTTCTCTGAAGATTCCTTATCTCAAGAGCAATTTTATCAAGAGTAGATGCTATAATGGCCAAAATACTCATAAGTTCTGCATACACATCTCTCTGAATTATTTGATTGCTTATTAGAGCAGATTTGAGACCAAGATCTTTCATCACTAATTCCTGCATTTTTAAGCCCATTTCGCCAAAAGACGCCATTGTTCCGACAGCACCACTCATTTGTCCAATTAGAATTCTCTTTTTTGCTTCTTCAATTCTCTCTATATGTCTTTGTATTTCATCAAGCCATATTGCAAATTTCATTCCATATGTCGTTGGAACTGCATGCTGGCCGTGAGTTCTTCCTATGCACACGGTATACTTATGCTCTTTCGCAAGACTCTTCAAAATTGTTCTCAACTCTTTTAAATCATTTAGGACAATCTTCAAAGACTCTTTAATTAGGAGAGCATTTGCAGTATCTATTATGTCATTGGAAGTGGCCCCAAGATGTATGTATTTCCCATGCTCTCCACAAACTTCGCTCAGAGCCTTAACCACGGCCATTATATCGTGATGTATCTCCTCCTCAATCTCCTGAACCCTTTCAACCCTCACCCACTTGGTATTAGCCCTTTCGCCTATTATCTCCGCACTTTCTCTTGGGATGTTACCAAGTTTTGCA
>Ga0190329_1000435_pt1 | contig 12348 bp, 12 predicted proteins | sample 48720423_MG_FD_161655 | JGI IMG/M metagenome (GOLD analysis project Ga0190329, IMG submission 161655) | Hydrothermal vent sediment bacterial communities from Southern Trench, Guaymas Basin, Mexico - 4872-04-2-3_MG | ecosystem: Environmental > Aquatic > Marine > Hydrothermal vents > Sediment ... | reverse complement strand
GCAAAATTCCTCGCACGTTATCCTGCGGAAGAAATACTCGTGACAGCGCAGAGACAGTACGGACAGAAACCTGCTATTATGTTCGCTCAGGCAATAGGTGGCGCTAAGGTTGTTGCGGGAAGGTTTATTCCGGGAACTTTAACCAATCCAAAACTACCCAACTATATAGAGCCAAGTGTAGTCTTCATAAATGATCCTGCTGCAGACTCACAGGCATTGAAAGAAGCGGTTAAATCAAAGATACCTGTTGTAGCTCTATGTGATGCAAACAATCGAACAAGTTACGTTGACGTGGTTATACCTGCAAACAACAAAGGTCGAAGATCTCTTGCATTGATTTACTGGCTTTTGGCTAGAGAGATACTCAAGGAGAGAGGAGAATTGAAGAGGGATGAAGATTTCAAATACACGGTTGAAGATTTCGAGGCACCGCTATGAGATATCCTGCAGTTGCAGGTCAATTTTATCCCTCCAACGAGAAAGAGCTTGATATACTGATTAGAGAGCTCTATATGCATCCTCTTGGTCCTGGAGAGGTCCCAAATCTTGTCCAGGACGGTATTCGAAGGATAAAAGGTGGAGTGGTACCCCACGCTGGGTATGTTTTCTCAGGTCCGGTGGCGGCACATTTTTATCACTCCCTGGCCAAAGATGGTTTTCCAGAGAGCTTCATAATAATAGGTCCAAATCACTATGGCATAGGCTCGCCTGTAGCCCTTACCCTGGAGGATTTTATTACTCCTTATGGAGTGGCAAAGGTAGACAAAGAGCTTGCAAAGGAACTGGTAGATATGGTGGATATAGATCCCTCTGCACATAAATATGAGCACAGCATAGAGGTCCAGTTACCATTTCTTCAATTTTTAAAGAGGGAGATAAAATTTGTTCCCATAACCATGCTTTCCCAGGAGTACGAGATTGCAGTTGAGCTGGGCAAGGTTATAAGAGAAGCAATAGATGGCAGAGATGTTGTGGTGGTTGCATCTTCAGATTTTTCCCACTATGTACCAAAGAATGTAGCTTATAAGAACGATTCTCTTGCAATAGAAAAAATATTAAAGGGAGATATTAAGGGATTATATGAGGTAATATATCAATACAACATAACCATGTGCGGATATGGGCCCGTGGCGGCAATGCTCACAGCCACAAAAGGCCGAGGTAAATTACTCAAGTATGCAACAAGCGGCGATGTTCAAGATATGAATGAGGTAGTGGGTTACGCTGCTGTAAAGGTAGAGTAATCATTTAAACTCATTCCACAAATTTTAAATTGCATTAGTGCATGGTCATACAAACGAGGTGATTACCATGGCAAAAAAGAATGAAAACGTTGAAGAAAAATATGGAATGAAAAGAGAGAGCATGTGGCTTTCTTTGAAGAAGAAGGAAATCAAGGATGCAATGAAATTTGCAGAGGATTATAAAGATTTTCTTAAGAATGTGAAAACTGAGAGAGAGTCGGTGGAATACATGGTGAAGGAGGCAGAAAAAAGAGGCTTCAAGGATCTAAGAAAGGCAAAATCTCTTACAATTGGAGATAAATTTTACATTGAAAATCGCGAGAAATCCCTAGCAATTGGGGTGGTGGGTAAAAAACCCTACGAGGGTTTCAGGCTTGTGGTGTCACACATAGATGCCCCGAGGTTAGATCTTAAGCCCAATCCGCTAGTAGAAGACCATGAATCCTCTTTAGCTCTCCTCAAAACACATTATTATGGGGGCGTAAAGAAATATCAATGGGTTTCAAGACCCCTATCACTGCATGGCGTGATTTACACCAAGGATGGAAAAAGAATTGATATAAGAATTGGAGATAACCCGGGCGACCCTGTGTTTGTAATCCCTGATCTTCTTCCTCATCTGGCCAGAAAGGCCCAGGGTGATCGCAAGCTTTTTGAAGGAATAAAGGGAGAAGAACTTCAGCTTGTTGTTGGCAATATACCAATAGAGGATAAGGATATCAAGAATAAGGTGAAGGCCTATATTCTGCAGTATCTTCACGAAAAGTATGGGATAGTTGAAGAAGATTTCAACTCAGCAGATATTGAGATCGTCCCAGCCACCGAGCCTAAGGATGTAGGTTTTGACAGAAGTATGGTGGGTGCCTATGGCCATGATGACAGAATTTGTGCCTACACATCTTTCCGCGCAATTCTTGAAGTTGAGAATCCAACATATACCAGTATTGCTTTCTTCTATGATAAAGAGGAAATAGGCAGCGATGGAAATGTGGGAGCACAGAGTAATTTCTTAGAGTATGTGCTTGCAAAGATTACCTCGCTGCTCAATCCCAGATACACCCATGTTGAGTTTCTGGAGATGCTCTACAGGACAAAAGCCATAAGTGCAGATGTGAATGCTGCAATAAACCCATTATTCAAAGGTGTGCATGATATACCCAATGCAGCCAAGGCAGGCTATGGCGTGGTCATATCCAAATACACAGGTCATGGTGGTAAGTATGGCTCCAGTGAGGCAACTGCCGAATTTATGTCAGAGATCAGAGCTCTCTTTTCCAAGTACAATGTACCGTATCAGGTAGCAGAACTTGGTAAAGTGGACGAAGGCGGTGGAGGTACAATTGCAAAGTTCTTTGCCAAATATGGAATGGATGTAGTAGACATAGGTCCTGGGCTAATAAGTATGCACTCACCCTTCGAGATTGTGAGCAAGATGGATCTATGGAGCGCCTATCGTGCCTATAAGGTCTTTCTCTCCCAGTAAAATTTTCTCTTTACTCTTTTACTCTTATTACATGGGCACTGCAGGATAAGCAGGGATCATAAGCTCTCACTATTACTTCAGCCATATTCTTTATTTCTGCATCGCTTTTCTCCTCGGAGAGCATCCCCATCACTTCTTTTCTAAGAATTTCTTCCATGTGATATGTGTTAATTGCCGTAGGCGTGATTATGTTGCAAGCCTTTACCTTTCCTTCATCAAACTCTATATCATGATAAAGGGTCCCGCGTGGTGCTTCAACCGCACCCACACCTTTTGAGTTCTTAGGTTTTATTTCCAATGGCTTTTCGTTTTTTATGCCTCTGGACAGAATTTCGTCTATTATCTCAATGCACCTTTCAAGGCTGGCGATAGTTTCAATGGCCTGTGCAAGAATATTTTCCATAGGGTTATATGAGGGAAATCTACCTGAATTCTTGTAAAGATCCTTCGCCATAGGTGGAAGTTTATCCCATATTAGATTAAGTCTGGCAAGGCTACCAACCATAATGGGTTTTCCTTCTTTAGTTGTACTTCTTTTGGCCGTTGAGTGAGAGATGGGACTCTCAACGATCACTTCCTTATATTTAGAAATCTCATACACTCTTTCTCCAAGAAGTATTCTATCCCCAAAATAATCGTAGTTTCTACCAGGCATCAAGGAGGAATAGATTTTCCAAGAATCTTTGATTTCTGCGTAATCCTGAGTGAGTATAAGATCCACAGCATGAAGGGCATCTTCTATGGCCGATACCATTCTTCTCTTGAGATTGGCTAACCTGTTCTCAGTGGGAAGAGAAGTGAATCCTCCAACCTTTGAATTCTCTGGATGTATAGCTCGTCCTCCTACCACTCTCTGTATATCATTTCCGAGTTTCTTAAGACGAAAACCTTTTTCAAGTTCCTCCGGATAGTACTTTTTCATTGCCAATGCAGATGGAAATCCTAGAAGATCAGGAAGTGATAGGAAAAATATGTGAAGAAAGTGACTCTCAAGTATACTTCCATGCATCAAAAGTTCTCGCAATAGATGGGTCTGCTCACTCACTTCCACCTCAAAGGCATTCTCAACAGCTTTTATAGCAGCAAGATTGTGATCAGCAGTACATATTGAACATATACGCATCAAAATTGTGGGCACTTCATACCACGGCCTTCCTTTTATCAAAGTTTCAAAAAATCTTGAACCTTCTACCACCTGCATCTTCACATTCTCAAGTTCGTTTCCACGAAGTACAATGCTCACATTCCCATGACCCTCGATCCTGGCTATTAAGCCAGTATGCATTTCTCTCATCGTCTCACCCCCGCAATTTCACAGAATTTCTCTATGACCCCAGAGGAGTAAGAGAAAAGCTCCATTCTTTCAACAACCTTTTGAAGATCTATTCCCTTAGATTTGTATACCTCCACGGCAGATTTTATTATATCCTCATGAGGTACCAGTCCACGGCAGCCAAAGCAATAATGTCCCTGTTTTGTACATGACGCACCGCAACCAAAATATGTGAGTGGCCCCAGACATATTTCCCCACGCGAAAGAAGACATTCCTCACCCTGAAGCGGGCATTCAGCACAAACAGTTAGACCCTCCACATCGTAATCTCTGCATAGCTCAACAAAGGGGCAATTGCCACTTATTGGACAATCCCAGCAATTTCTACGATGACGGGCCAGTAAAAATTCTACTATATCCCTGCGAAGAGAGTGCACATCAGGAGTGTTTGTATATACTTCTAATCCGCTTCTCACTGGAGTTTTACATGCCTCTCTATAATAAACCTTCTCTCCCTTTCCGATAGCTACCATACAGAGTCGGCAGGAGCCTGGGCGTTCCTCCTTGAGCAGGGGATTATAACATAGAGTTGGAATATGAATTCCCAATCTCCTGCAAACATCAAGAACTTTTTCTTCAGGATCAGCAAGAACCTCTAAATCGTCTATTTTGACTCTAACCTTTCTTATAGAGGACATCTGAATCCCTCCTTGAGGATATTTTCATATGCTCTAGTTAAAGCCCATCTACTGAGCTTAGATACTATTCTATTGTTATACTCATCAATCATGCTTCTCCTCTCCTGGATAACATCAAAACTGGATGTGGGGTAATGTCCTCCACCACCAGCGCATCCCCCGATACAAGGTACAATCTCAATATAATCATAATCCTTCACAGATTCCTGATACTTATCCATTTTTCTGGGCTCTGTTATTATCAATGTTCGCTTTGTGGAATTTTTTAATCTTATCACAATTTCCTCAACACCCTTCTCTATCTGCACTCTCTGAATATTTTCCTCAGAACCAGAGAATAAATGAATATAAGAAAGCAGGGATTCTGCCAGTGGACCTAAAGGATATATATTCATTATCTCCATCATTCCACTTGGAAGGCACTCTCGATCAAATCCCACTTTGTCAGGAGCCATGATATCTATATCTACTCCAGAGGAGGAGAGAAGATGTCTTAACTCTCTTGGTGTTAGAACAGCATCGATTTCGCCTGAATTCTTGTAAGCCACACATGGTGTTATGAGCACAAATTTTGCATTCTTCCCAAAATCATTTCGAAGTATACTCATTAGCATATGTAGAGGTTCTGTCTCCATATTAACAAACTTGAGAAGAGAGGGATATTTCTTTCTAATTAGGTTAATTGCAGCCGGGCACCAAGTTGCAATTTTTTCTTGTTCGTCTCCCTTCAAGACATGACGCGCCTGATGGATAAGGGAAAGATGGTATGCATAAGTGAAAGATATCACCTTGTCAAATCCAATTTCACGAAGGGAGGATATTACACGGCGCAAAAAAAGGTGAAAATTTTCCTCTCTTGAGAAATGCTGCATCATGGAAGTACAGGCCATAGGATCTAGAAGGGCTATCACAAAGTTATCTGGATCATCAAGAATATCCCTCACCTGAGAGACATCATTTCTCACAGAATATGCTCCTACAGGACACACTGTCAGGCATTGACCACAGAGAATGCATTCCCTATTCTCAAAGCTATCGCCAAAGAAGGTTGAGACCACAACTCTGGCCCCTCCTCCACGAGATATTATGTCTATAGCACCAACACCTATATGTTTCTGGCATATATTCACGCATCTTCTACATACAACGCATTTTTTCGGATCCAGTGAAAAAGCCATGCCTCTTACTTCATCATAGTTTCCAGTCTGAATATTCACAGGTAGAAGTTCATTTTTCACAGGGGGATTTCTTATAAACTTAAAGATATAGTAAAGTATTTCCTCTTCTGGAACCGGGCAACCTCTTATGTAATAATCCACATCCACATAATAGTCAAGAGGTTTTACTTCACTTAAGGGAGCAAATTCTTTCTCCAATTTGACATTATCGTATACCTCAGAATACTGCTCTTCAAGTGCATATCTGGAACGCATGTTATGGATTCCACCACAAGAAGTGGCGCATGAGCCAAGTGCTATAAGATACTTGCAATTTTCTCTGATTTCGTAAAGTCTTTTCCTGTCCTCAGGGGTTGCCACGAATCCAGCCACGAAAGCGATATCCACAGGTAACTCATTGTTGGATTGTACCATCAGATAATTCTTTATATCCACCATTTCCGCTATATCTACTAGCTCTTCTTCCAGGTTTGTGATATTCAATTCCTCCCCTGCACAGCATGTTAGTCCGAATATTCCCACGCGAGTTTTTTCCTTCATAAAATCACCCCACAAGTGATTCCCATTCGTTCCTGAAATATTTCAGAGAGGAAAGAAGCATATTGGGAGCAGATTTGCCCAGGCCACATATGGATGCATTCATCATCGTTTTACCCCATCTCTCCAATAGGGAAAGATGCTCTTTTGTCCCTTCACCCTTAATTAGCTTTTCGATAATTTCCACTATCTCTCTTGTGCCGCCACGGCAGGGTGTACATCTCCCGCATGATTCATGCTCAAAAAAGCGCATGGTGTTTAAAACAACATCCACAACAGAAATCTCTGAAGTAAAAGGAACTATGACCCCGGAACCTAAAGATATACCCCTCTTCTCGGCGTCTTCCATGGTTAAAAGCATATCCAGAAAATCGGGAGGAATCATATATCCTGAGGCCCCGCCTATTATCACTCCCTTTAACTCCCCGTCCACACCTCCGGCCAGCTGGATTGCTTCACCTAAGGTAGCACTTCCCAGTTCTATTTCATAAGGACCGGGTTTTTTCACAAATCCAGAGATGGAGAATATTCTCGTTCCTGTTGAGGATCTTGTTCCCATGGATGCATACCACTTTCCTCCATTTTTTATTATCAGAGGTATATTTGCCAGCGTCTCCACATTCTGAACCAGCGTTGGTTGTCCAAACACACCGACCACTGATGTTCGAGGAGGCTTTACTCTTGGACCTCCTCTTTTACCCTCAATAGATTCTAAAATCGCAGAAGATTCTCCGCACACATAGGCACCTGCCCCCTGCACAACTTCTATATCAAAGGAATAAGCAGAGCCAAGAATGGAACTGCCCAAATATCCTTCATCTCGAAGAATATTCACTAACTTCTCAACTCTTCTATAAATCCAAGGGTATTCTCCACGCACATACACAAAGCCGTACTCTATCCCTGTGGCTATGGCGCCTATAATCATTCCTTCTAGAACTTGGAATGGAACAGTTTCCCAAACATATCGATCCTTAAAGGTGCCAGGTTCTCCCTCATCAGAATTACATATCATATATTTTGGCCTTCTTGTCTGCACAGCCACTGATTCCCATTTGAAACCTGTCCAGAAAGCAGCCCCACCTCTGCCACGCAATCTGGATTCATTAACTTCCCCTATAATTTCGGATCTCCGCATTTTAAGAGCTTTCCTGAGAGCCTGGAAACCTCCTATGCTGAGATAGTCATCAAGACTCTCAGGATCAATCTGGCCCCTATACTTCAAAATAACCCTATTCTCTTCCACCATTAACTTTCACCCCTTTTATAGCTATCTATAATTTTTATCACCTTCTCTGGAGTGAGAGAGACATAAATTTTATCATTTATCATCATTGCAGGCGCTCTATCACATTGCCCTATACAGGATGTGGTTTTGAGTGTAAAAAGACCATCAGGGGTGGTTTCTCCCACCTTTATTCCAAGATACTTCTCTATCGCTTCCAATATTTCCCTGTTCTTTTTCATATGACAGGTGAGAGTATCACATATTCTTATCACATACTTTCCCTGCTGTTCTGTGGAAAATAGATGATAGAAAGTAGCTGTAGAATAAATTCTGGCTGTGGGAATTTTCAAAAGCTTTGCCACCTCCTCCAGAGCCTCTTGTGGAAGATAAGAAAAGGTATCGTAGATATCGTGAAGTATTGGAAGTATGGGAGCCTTTCTATTTTTATGTCTCTCGACTATTTCTTTAACAATTTCTCTACAATCATTTTCGGGAGGCATAGAGCACACCTCTTTTAATCTCGATTATCTTTTAACGATTATCGTAATAATTTTCACGAAATTAAATCTTTCGGTGGGATAAGAGTTGTGGATTGCATCCGACTACAATCCTTGTGGAAGTGAAAAATAACTTTTGCCCAATGAGCTATACTTTTTCTTTGTACAGTTCGTACCACATATGCTCTATCTCATCAAAAATGAGCTCACATCCAGTTCTGGCGGCCCCTTGGGACCCGGGAATTGCAAAAACCAATTTTCCACAGCATACTCCTCCAAGAGCTCTGGACATCATGGCAGCGGTGCCTATCTCCTGGTAGCTTTTAAATCTAAAGAGCTCTCCAAAACCATTTAGCTCTTTATCCAGAATTGGAAGGATGGAATCCACAGTTACATCCCTTGAACTTATTCCAGTACCACCATTTATGATGACCGCATCACATTCCTTAAGAAAAGAGAAGAGGGTACTAAGAATCTCCAATTTTGAATCTTTAGCTACCTCATATCCACACACCTTATGTCCTCTTCTCTCTATCTCACCCATTATTATTTTCCCGGATTTATCCGTCTCTTTAGTTCTTGTTGAGCTCACGGTTATTACGCCTATCCTCAGAGTGTACCTGTATTTTTTATGTTCCTCAACACCCATATTCATTCCCCCTTTATTTTTTCAACCACTTCAATATCCTTGATCTGTGTCATGGGATACTGGCCATTTTCATCCTTCTCAAGATATTTCACCATATCCCAGATTGTAAGAAGGGCCACAGAGACACCTGTTAATGCTTCCATCTCAACCCCTGTTTTGTAATGCGCTCTAACCTCACATTCCGCATATATACGATTTCCCCGCAGATAGAAATTAAAACTCACTCCTTCAATGGGTATCGTATGACAGTGTGGAATTATATTGGGCGTATTTTTAACTGCCAGCATTCCAGCAATCTTGGCAGTTTCAAAAACATTCCCCTTCTTAATATCGCCTCTCTTTATAGCATCCACGGTTTCGCTTCTTAGAACTATAGTGCCCCTCGCCCTTGCAGTACGAAGTACCTCTTTTTTTTCGCTTATGTCCACCATACCCATGTTTTCATCATCTCCTCCTATGATATTAACTTTTCACCCCTTCGCTAGTGAGAGAATGCCATAGATCCAAGATATGTTCTCATTAATCTTACCCCCTAATCTCATTCTCATCGTTCTATTTCTCTCTACTCCACCGAATTTCCTTATTAATCTCACAGCTCTAAAATTACTGTGGGGCACAATAATTCTCCTGGCACCCATATTTAGGGCATGAGAAAGAAGAATTTCAGCTTCTTCTAAATCTCTGGCTATAAGAGGACCCACACTCTTCATCTTAAGAAGCGCATATCCTTCGTTCGTAACTAATATTTCTCCCCCACATTTAATCCATGCCTCCAGTGCTTTAATACGTTTTTCTCCAAAAACTTGGGAATCTAGATCAATTATCTCCGGTGTAAGAGTTTGCAAGATGCATACCTTTCCCTTGGGATATGGAATTTTCTGAAATTCATAGGTTACAGTGGGATATTCATCTACAAATCCAAATTTTTTATAAAGCCCGTAACCCTTAGAAGATGCATCGAGCTTTATTGTTCTCACATTCCGTGAGTTTAACTCTCCCAGGATATGGCGAAAAAGCATTGTACCAATACCTTTTCTCTGATACTCAGGAAGCACTCCTACAAATCCAATCCACGCAAGGTAACCATATACAAAAAAGCATCCTGTAGCAACATATTTTCCATCTAATGAAATGGCCAAACATCCATCCTCCTGAGTGTCCATATTAACCTGGAAGATGATGTAAAGTGCATTCCTATCATCATAATTGTATGCTCTCTCCACAATATTCACAAATATTTCAGCATCTTTTCTTTCCAGGTGTTTTATTTCTATTTTCATCTTACCTCATCCCTTCGCACAGTTTTCTTGCGGGACACTTCTCGCACTTTCCTTGCCTGCACAGCTTACCGATTTCCACTAGCATAGATTCAAATTTTGCATAATCTAAATCGCTCATTTCATCTCTCCAGAAGTCTTCAATATTGTGAATTCCAAGATTTCTCGCCGCCATTTTTGCGAGGGGAGTAGGGTAGGGTCTTGCTTTTTCCCACACACCAACCATTTCCCGAAGAAATATCCCAACAGTGGTATCTCCTATCCCCCTGGCAAGGGATTTCAATTTTTTTACTAAATCCTCAAAATCCATCGCCTCTTCATGTATCTGATTCATATCTTTCCGTGAGAGAGATTTTGCAAGCTCCAGCAACTTATTCGCCGTCTTGAAATCGTATCTTGTGTAGCCCCCTGAATCCAGAAGTGCAACAAGAGAATCCCAACCTTCCTCAAGGATTCGCTGGGGTGAGGTAACATTATAAATTTCAAAAATTTTGTAAGTTCGCAGGGCAAGAGATTTGCTTATTCTGGCACCAAAAAAAGTGGCCAAGAGAAACCATTTGAAGGGCTCTCTTTTCAAATCGATGTGAAATTTCTCAGAATATCGAACTCCATATTTTTCAGTAAGCTCTCGAAGAATTTTAGATTTCACGATATTAATTCTTAACTCTTCTATTTAAATTTTTAGAGATTCTTTCTTCAAACGTCCCTGTTGCGCAAATCAGATTGTAAGGGAGATAGTGGGGAATATACTTCCTTATCGCTCTTTTTCTAACCAAAGATTTTAATAGGAGAGGGTTTGTTAGGTAAAGAAAATGAGAGTTGAGCGGGTAGCAGCAAAAATTGTAGACAAATGGCTTCGCAAGGGAAATATGGCAAGATGCATGAGGGATATACTTCCTCGCTCTGGCCTGAGCTTTGAGGATAGAGAAAAGGTGGCTCGAATAGTTCATGATATTGTAAGGTATAAGAGGTACTATGATTACCTTCTTGAATCTGCAGGTAAGGATAAAAGGGGAAAAAATTATGTCCTGGCATCACAGGGGAAGATAAAGAGTAATATAGAAAAACTTCCATTAGAAGTAAGAGAATCCATCTCCAGCTCTCTGGCAGGGCTCATTGAGAAATATCCTGATTTTCTCAAGATCATCAACAGGGAGCCAGAAACAATTCTATGTGCCAATCTCATCAAAGAGTCAAGAGAGAAAATTATGGAAATGCTAAAGGAGGAGGGGTTTTTTGCCCAGGAATATGTTCCAGAAACTGCTATAATAACTTCCTCCGCGGCAAGATACTCAAAGGTAGTTAAGGAGGGCTTTGCTCATGTTCAGGATGCCTCCAGTCAGATGGTAGCTAAGATAACAGGACAATTTGGTCACAGAATTCTCGATTTCTGTGCTGGACATGGAGGCAAATCCTTAGCTATCGCTTCGATTTACAGAAATAGAAAAGAAATCCAAGCCTATGACATAAATAAAAAAAAGCTGAGAATTTTAGAGGAAAGAGCAGAAAGATACGGAGCTAAGATAAAGGTAAATTACGAAATTCCAGGGGAGAAATTCGATGTAGTGCTCGTGGACGCACCCTGCAGCGGGATAGGAGCTGCCAGCAGAAATCCTGAGGCAAAATACATAGAGGATTTCTCACGATATGGGGAGATGCAATTTGATATTCTTGAAGAAGCAATGAAAAATGTGAAGATGGGAGGATATCTTATCTATGTGGTATGCAGTTTCTCTCCAGATGAAACGGTGGATATAATTAGGAAATTCCTGAAAGAAAAACTAAATTTTGTAGAGGAAAAATTGAAAATAAAGAAAGATTATTTCAAAAATATGCATGTGGGTGCATTCTTAACTCTCGGGGATATCCTTTACTTGGCCATCCTACGAAGAGTGAATTAGCTCTATGAATTTCTTCATCCATTCTGCTAAATCACCCGGATGTCTTGCAGAAACCAGATTTCCATCCACAGCAACGCCATCTGCGAATTCACCACCAGCAGCTATTAAGTCATCCTTTACGCCGTACCAGCAGGCTATCTTTCGATTCTTCACGACTCCCGCTGAAATAAGAACCTGCACACCATGGCATATTATTGCCACTGGTTTGTTTCTCTCAAAGAAGTGTCTTACAATCCTCAATGCCTCTTCCTTTAAGCGAACCCTTTCCGGTGACCTCCCTCCAGGTATTATGAGAATATCAAAATCTTCCGGATTCACTTCCTGATAATTCATGTCCGATTTTATCGTATATCCTCTCTTCCCCCTAAGCTCCTTCTGCGAGG